>OGHJ01001704.1_pt1 | contig 21982 bp, 23 predicted proteins | sample 1571351 | NCBI WGS metagenome assembly OGHJ01 (sample SAMEA2582037, study PRJEB24529) | metagenome | biome: Human gut stool | place: China | collected 2011 | reverse complement strand
ATGTTTGAAAAAAATCCATATATGAAGAAAATCTATCCGGGAGATACGAAAGACGCAATCGAAGTGTTTCGGCTGTATGAGGCACAGGGAGAGTATTTTGATATCAGCAATCCATCAAATATTGTAAGGGATGCTATAACAATTGGAAAAACCGAGGCAGTTCAGACAGGGTATTTTATTGGAAAAGAATGTATTGGATGCAAACTGTGTTACTCTGTATGTCCGCAAAAATGCATTGATATATCTTCAGTTCCGGTTACTATCAACCAGAATCATTGTCTGCATTGCGGAAGATGTGCAGAAATTTGTCCGAAGCAGTGTATTGAGAAAAGAGGTTCATTATGATTTTTAAGAAAATCAGAAAAGGGCATGCTGACTGGAGAAACTTTTTATGTAGTACTCCGGCAAGGGATTATGTATTCCAAAAGGATGCATATGAAGACCAGATTGACAGGGCAGCAAAGAATATAAGAAATACAGACTGTGTTATAATCGGGGCAGGAGCCGGGGCATCGACAGCTGCGGGAATCCAATATGGTGGTAAAAGGTTTACAGACAATTTTGCAGAATTTATAAAAAAATACGGTGAGTACTACATGACAGATATGTATGCAGCCGGATTTTATCCATATCCGTCTGAGGAGGCAAAGTGGGGATACTGGTCAAAACATGCATTGATGAACCGCTTTGATCCTCCGGCATTGCCGCTTTATACAGAGCTTTATGATATTGTAAAGAACAAAGAATATTTTGTACTTACAACCAATGTGGATCATCAGTTTTATAAAGCGGGATTCGATGAAAAAAGAATATTTGCAACACAGGGAGATTATGGGAAAATCCAGTGCCAGAAAGCCTGTCATCCAAAGACTTACGATGCAAAAGACCTGTTTCGTAAAATGGATAAAGCAAGAAGAGACTGCCTGATTCCATCAGAACTTGTACCAAAATGTCCGGTGTGTGGCGGCAATATGGCTATGAATCTCCGTTGTGATAATTATTTTGTGGAAGATGAAGCGTGGCATGAGGCAGCCGACAGGTATGCGGGTTTTTTGGAACAGAATAAAGATAAAAAGGTTGTTCTTTTGGAGCTTGGAGTTGGATTTAATACGCCGATTATTATACGTTTCCCTTTTGAAAAGATGGTGAGGGAGAACTCGTCTTATAGTTTGATACGCCTGAATATGGATGAAGCGGTAGTTCCGGAAAGCTTCGGGGAACGTGCAATCGGTATTGGCGGTGATATGGCAAAGGCAATTACTGATATAAGGGGGCTGGTATTATGACACAGGATGAGCGAAGAGAATATCTGATTCAGTATCTTTTAAAAGAAGAAATACCGTTTGGCAGACAGAACATTCCTACGGATAAGCAGGGGCAGGAAAATCTGCTCCGCTCACTTATGAATGTCAGACCGCCAAGACCAATCAGTAATGATTTTTTGAAAATACAGGATGAGTATCTTACAGAAAGAAATCTAGAGCGTGGAATCACAGATGTTGACACGCTTGCACCTGTAAAATCCGATTCGAGATTATATATCTGGCAGGGGGATATTACCACTTTGAAATGTGATGCGATCGTGAATGCGTGTAACTCACAGATGCTTGGTTGTTTTTCACCGATGCATGCCTGTATTGATAACTTTATTCATACTTATGCTGGAATGGAACTTCGTCTGAAAATGCATGAAATTATGACAAAACAGGGGCATGAAGAAGAGACCGGCAAAGCAAAGATAACATCGGGATACAATCTTCCGACAAAATATATTCTTCATACGGTAGGACCTATTATACAATGGAAAGTCACAAAAGAAGATGAAGACCTGTTGGCAAGCTGCTACACAGAGTGCCTAAAGCTTGCAGCTGATACGGATGTGGAATCTATGGCATTCTGTTGTTTGTCTACAGGTGTATTCCGTTTTCCACAGCAACGAGCTGCCGAGATTGCAACGAACACTGTAAAGCAGTATCTTAACAAAGACAGCAGAATAAAAAAGGTAATCTTTAATGTGTTTAAGGATGAAGATTTAAAAATATACAATGGATTGTTATAAACGTCTGTTGAAATATCCGATGAATCCATATGGCAGAACCAAAACGGCAAATTCTAATAAATTTTAATAAAAGTCCTCCTTCAAAAATAGTAAGGGGGACTTTTATCATATGTTTTTAAGCGGTAGGGAGACAGGTTACGAATCCGAAGCTGCCAATAGTGCTTGCCTGTGTTATTTGATATACGCTTTCTCGACATACGGGCTGGTTGCCAGTTTGAGCATCGCGCCGTATTCCAGCGTAAAGGCAACAACGTCACCGACTTTGTATTCCTTGTCCGCATGGGTAACATCTAAAATCGTATGGTCGGAGGAGCCTCCCATGATTTCAATCTGCGCGTCTGTCGGATGCATACCGCCGAGGTCGGTATCCTGTTTGCCGACCGCGATGATGGCACGTTTCATCATCCCTCTGTCCTCGTAATACGGCTTTTCACCGAACGCGTCCACACCAACCTCTCCGATTGGCAGAGATGGCTTCTCTTTGAGCTCGATGATCTGCGCTTCCAGCGTCATGGTGTCATGTACGCAGCCCGGAACGGTTTCGCCATAGGCGGTGTCATTGCCGAGCAGGAAGGATTCTCCGAGTCTGAGGTTGTTGATACCCTCCGGCAGACCTTCTTTCCAGATTAAGTAGATGGAGCTGGAGTTGCCGCCGGAAATCACGTTCAGCTTGATATCGAACTGTGCCTCGATTTTGCGTGCGATGGCTGCCAGTCCGCCCAGATTATCCTGCTTCGGAATGATCGCGCCGTAGCAGGTGAGATTGACGCCGACGCCGTAGAGATGGATGTTTTCCATCGTCAATATTTCGGCAACGGCTTCCATAATCAAATCTTCGTTCTGATAGAAAATCCCCTCTCTCAGATCGCCCATGTCGATCATCAGCAGGATGTTGTGCTTCACGCCGATTTTGCCTGCCTCTTCATTCAAAAGTCTGATGGTGGCAAGCTCCGAGTTGAAGCTGAGATCCACATACTTTACGACCTCCGCCGTTTCACACGCCATCGGAAGTCTCAGCAGAACAGTCTTTTTTCCCTTGGCTCTGGCCTCCGCCGCATAGGTTTTGATATTCGCCACGCGAGAATCTGCCATAAATTCTACTGCGGGATGGTCCGCGACCATGCGCGCCATCTCCGGATCAGCACAAAGTCCTTTGGTTACAATCATCAGAGAACAGCCGCCGTCCTCCTTGACGATCTTTGCGCAGGCATCCAGATTGCCTCTCAGCTTCTTTAAGTCTACTACCAGTCTTGGATACATATTCTTGTCCTTTCATCCTTTCTGCCTCTCGGCATTTTTATCTAGGGTCTCTTGGCATTTTTGTCGCGATACGGACAATGCGTCCGCATACACGCCCAGCATTCGTGATTGCAGTTCGGTCTGCCATCCACTTCGCCGCAGCCTCGCATGACATGTTGTGCCGGATCGTAATCATCCACATCGCCAGTTACCGATGCATCGGAAGATTTTGCGCCGTCTGCCGGTTGCTCTGCATGTTCGACTAAATCCGCGCCCTTTTTGATCGTGCGATCATGCAGCAACGCCTCTTTTTTGGCAGCCTCCATTTCTTCCTTGGTCGCGCCGCCGATCTTCTCTGCCAATGCCTCCTTGTAGTCCGTCAAATCGTAGCCCATCGCCTCCATCTCTTCGATGTGCTTCCGCTGTTCGTCCTCCTTCGCCTTGCGGGCGGCGGACATCCGCTGCAGTTCTTCGATAAATGCAGCTTTGTTGACAACGTGCTCGTTTTCTTTCAGTTCCATGTGCAGACTCTTGGCCAGCAGGCGGATGGCACCCTGCCTGTGGGTCTTGGAAAGCACGCCCAGCGATGCCATGATATAGTCGTTATCGACCAGGATCTTGACGGATTCCGGCGGATAAAGCTTCATGCCGGTTTCGTTATCCTTCGGTACTTTTTGCATGATCTCCACGCGATGCGGCAGTCTCGTCAGCGCGCCGCCGGTACCAACGATATATTTAATCTGCGTCAGGTCTTTGCCCTCTGCCAGGGTCTGTCTTCCGGTCGGTCCGTAGACATAGCGAATTTGACCGGCGTGACGTTCGACTGCCCGCAGCACAGCCTCTTCCGTCAGGCGTTCTACCAGCTTAAACTCATCCTCCGTCTTCGGGATTGCCACATACGTTTCCAGTGTTTTGTCCAGATCGATGTGCAGCTTCTCCTCACATTCCTTGCGCAGCTTTTCTTCGCCGATGGATTCAATGACTTTCATGCGGTTGACGTATACGCCGAGGTCGCCCTCTACGGTTCGCTTAGCTTTCGGTTCCGGCGCGGTCAAAATGCGGGCGACCGCATCGGAGTCCTCGGTTACGGCGTGCACATCGGTAGTCGCGCCGCCGACATCGATGACCATGCAGTCGCCGATGCAGTCATACAGCAGCTTCGTACATTCCATAACCGCGCCCGGTGTCGGAATGATCGGACCGTTGACCATGTCTCTGACGTGCTCCATGCCCGGCGCCTTGGTGATGTTGTCCTCGAAGGCCTCCTGAATGACCTTGCGGCAAGGTTCGACGTTCAAGGTATCGATCTTCGGATAGACATTATCGACCAGATAGAGCTCCTGTCCGCTCTCCTCATCGAAAATCAGTTTCATTTCCTCTTGATTTTCAATATTGCCGGCATACACAACCGGGGTATGCAGTCCCATATTGCGGATCATTTCAGCATTATAGATTGCGGTATCCCGTTCGCCGTAGTCCACACCACCCGCGATCAGAATCAGATTTGGGTTGATTTCCTTGATTCTCGCCAAATCGCTTCTTCTCAATCTGCCGACTGTAATATCGTGAATGATGCCGCCCGCGCCGAGTGCCGCTTCTCTCGCCGCCTTGGCGGTCATATCATAAACCAGTCCATGGACGGTCATCTTCAAGCCGCCTGCCGCGGACGAGGTTGCCAGCATTTCATCATATTCCAAACTGTCAATGTTCATCTTCCTGCAGAGATCATCGATCGCTCCCTGCAGCCCGATACGAACATCGCCTTCCAGCACCGAAGTCGGCGCCTGTCCCTGTGCCCAAAAAACCGGATTTTCGCTGTCAAGGTCTTTGAACGCATTGACAACGGTCGTCGTCGAGCCGATTTCCGCAACTAAAACGTCTACCTTCATTCGTGTCCTCCTTTTCATACTTTGCACTCCGTTGATACTTTTATCTTGGTAAGCCATTCCTTCGTTTACATCATGCAACAGAGTTATGTATACTTATAATGGCATCCAGGTGCCGACGCCGGTCGCCACGAGTTTGCCTGTTTCCTTGCAAACCATCTCCGCGCGCAGGCGAATAATCTTCCGCCCGGTCTTAACCGTATAAACGGTGACTGCGGTATGCTGACCGTAATCCAGCGGGCGCACATAGGAAATATTCATGTCTACCGTCGTCGCTTCATTCACGCCGGCGATGAAATCCGCTACGACTCCGAACGCGGTATCAAACATGCCCGCGATCGCGCCGCCGTGAATGCCGCCCCATTCGTTGATCTGCCATTTCTGTGTTTCAAACTCTATCGTTACCGACTGCGCTTCATAATCACAAGCGACCAGCGTCGCGTGCATCTGATCGTCAAAGCACCCGTCCTGTCTTGTCAAGTATCCATTGATGATGTTTTCGGCCTGTTGCAGCCATTCTTGTTTGTCCATTGATGTTCTTCTCCCTATAAGCTTGTATTGCGATTTCTATATAGTATAACACACAAAAGGGTTTCATGTGTAGCATTCCATTTCGATATTTTCCCGCAGCGGCGGCGTCTTGATCCCGTCGCAATGGGCTGTCCTGCTTTGCAGTGTTTCTGGCCGGGCAAAGGTGCACATAACGAAACCTGTGATTTCTATGTGCGCATGGCGCTCATTCATGAGTGTCGCTCCGTAAGGTGCTTTTATCGTGATTCCAGAAATATCGCCCGGTGATATTTCCTACATCATAAAGCCTAAGGGCTGGGCATCCGGCCCAGCCCCTAGGGTTTCATTTTGTTTTGTTTTGGAGATAAATTATTCTCTTTCGCCTCTTCTTCTCTGTCTTTCTTCAGCTAAGAAGGTAGCAACGTCGATACCGTGGGAGTTACGTCCGAATCCCATATCGATACCGGTCTTGACGGCTTCTTCCGGAATAACCTGTGTGCCGCCCGCGCAGATGATCACTTTGTCTCTGATGCCCTTTTCCACGCAGAGCTCGTGCAGTCTCTTCATGTTCTTGTAGTGCACGTTGTCGTGGGAAATGATCGTGGATGCGAGGATTGCCTGTGCGTTTTCTTCGATACAAGCGTCAACCATCTTTTCTACCGGTACGGAAGTGCCGAGGTATACGCATTCGATACCCCATTTTTCGATACCGCCGTGCTTGATATTGATGATCTCTCTCATACCTACGGAGTGTTCGTCTTCGCCGACTGTACCGCAGACAACCTTCATGTGTTCGTGTCCTTCGAATTCATCATAAAGCTCTTTGTCTGTCATATAGTGTGGCTCAGGCGGGATCTCAAGGGTCGTCAGGTCGATATCGAAATCAACGCGGCCCTTCAGTTCGATTCTGGTACCTTCCGCATCCTGCATCACTTCTGCAGAGATGACTTCCGGATCCACCAGACCTAACTTCTTACCTAATTCAACCGCCGCTGCTTCTGCAACACGCTTGTTGGTCGGAAGCATCATGGTAACCATCACGACTCTGTCGCCGCACCACTCGACTTCCGGTGTGATGACTTCGCCGGTTCTGTATTTTGCGACCTTTGCAAGTCTTACATTTACGTTATCTTCTTCATCAAGTTCGTCGATATAAACGATCTTGCTTCTGTCTTCGAAGGTGCAGCCGCCGATCAATGCCGCAGGATCTGCCGGGTCGCCGCCATACTGCTCCACGTTGTTGTAGCCGTAGTGTGCGGTTACCGGTGCCATGTAGTCTTCGTCTCTCTCGAAAATGAAGCCATAGCCTACGCCGCCCTCGATCTTACGCGCGATACCATCGCCGTTTCTCTCCGGATATTTTGCAGAGTCAACGAAGAAGCCGTCCTGTACAGCCTGGAAATAGCCGCCGTTTTCCACGATCTCTTCCATGAACAGGCAAGCTCTCTCTTTGATGTCTCTGGCCATTTCTCTCAGCGGACCGTCTTTTTTGAGCTCAACCATTTCCATTAAGCCGTCTAAGCCGACTAAGGTCTGCTTTGCGGTGTCGCAGGCTTCCATGTTGTAGATATGCCAAGGCACGTTTCTGCCTTCGTCCGGTGTGATTGTGGACTGGATATCTGCTCTGGTCAGCTTGGAGATGAACATGTTCATAACATGGGTAACCGTCGCCTCACGCGCGGAGGACTGGATATACTTGGTGTTCATCTGTGCTCTCATTTTGTATCTGTCGCAGATGTCTCTGAGTGCAACCGCGTAAGGCAGGTCGATATACATGCAAGGTGCCGGTGTTGCCGTCGGCGGTACGGTAGACAGGGAAATGTTTTCCGGTTTGATGCCGACCTTTTCGGAGAATCTGGAGTTGATCGCATGCTGTACGATCAGCTCCGGCTGTACCTTCCATGCTTCTCTTGCAGTCGCGTTTGCATTGTGTGCGCCGTCGATCTGCAGCATGTCTGCCCAAGCCATGACTTTCTTGGATTCGCAGGCATCTACGAAGGATCTGACGCAGTTAACGTCTCTGTAGAGCACGTTGTATTGTGGGTCCTGGTGCGCACCGTTGACGCCTTCTTCTGCGAACAATACGGCTACGTCCGGACCTGCAACGCCGGATACATAGGAGTGATAGTTGATCGGACGACCAACCTCATCCTCGATCATATCGATGGCTTTTCTCTGTGCTCTGATCTGCTTTCTGGTGATCGGAACACCGCCGATACCCTGCGGCGTACCTTCCATCAGACCGTCGATATGGGACTGTCCCATGTGGCGGATAACCATCAGGTGGTCAGCGCCGTGCCATGCGCCCATTCTCATTCTGCGAATATCGTCCTCGAATCTTCCGGAAGCAATCTCTGTGGTGATGGTCTGCATCGGCTGCGGGTCGATGTCCTCCATGAACTTTGCAGGAGGCAGCGGAACGCTCTGCTTCAGCGGCTTGGAAATCTCGCGATATTCAAACGGACCCATGTGCTGATCTTCTGCTCTTTCTCTCCAGGTCCAGCCTCTTCTTCTCGGCTCGTATTTGTCAAGGTCTTTCAGCAATTCGACAATATCGATCTTTTCGTTTCTCTTTAATTCTGCCATCTTACTTACCCTCCTTGAACGCTGCTGCGACTTTATCCCAGCCTTCGCCCTGTGCGAGCTTGATGCTGGCTTCTCTGATTGAGATGTTTTCCAGTTTGGACAGCTTGTAGACACAGTGTCCGCATCCCTTGCCCATCAGACCGTGATCCATTGCGTGATTCACGATCGGCATGCAGTCTAAGGAGGATACGCCCATTCTCAGTAAAACGGAACGTTCTACGGAAGGTGTCGTATTCTTCTTTCCCAGCTCTAACAACGGGTCAACGACCTTGTCGGTCAGTTCCCAGAATCTCTGATAAAGTTCTTCATCCGTAAGATTGGCGATATGCTGTCTTCTTACTTCAAAATCGTCTGCTCTTTTCATCCTTATTATTCCTTTCATTTCCTGCTTGCAGGACGCGGCGCAGCTTGCGATGCGCCAGCGTCTGCACATGGATAAATTCAATGATTTTTTACAGTAAGCCCTCTGCTTCCAGCGTTTTCTTGACAAAATCAACATCTGTTTTTGTTTCGATCGCTAAGAATTCCAGATCTGCATCGGTCGGCTTGACGCCGGCTTTCTTGACCGCTTTTTTGATCAAGGATTTGCGGAAATGTTCGATATTCGCTACTTTGTGCTTGATCAGACCCGGGTTTGCAGGTAAGATCAAATTTGTGCCCGGCTTATCGTCCTTCGGATCTCCGAATTTGATATCGATACCGTTATCTCTTGCGAAATCAAGCTGCGGCTGGATGTGCTTGCCTGCGCCTGTGTATTCCGTCTCGGAAACAACGACGATCGCATCTTCCGGCAATTCCTGTGCGTAGGAGAACGCCGTCGCAAGTGCAGTATTCCCTGCAGGACCTCTTTCGATACCTTCCAGATTCGCCAGCATTTCGGTCATATACATAACCTCGCCCTGTGTCGTTGTGAAATATTGATCCATATATCTCAGCGGACGTGCTGCGGAACGCGGTACATCGGAGTGGTCCGGATCGGTGGCGTAAGGAACGCCGAATCCGGTATGTCCTGTTGTGCAGGATTTCTTATTGAAATCCAAATCGGAGGCCATGGAAAGCCCTGTCAAATCGATGGACGCTGCGACAACCTCAGCCTTGCAGCCCGCTTTGAGCAGTCCGCGTGCCGTTCCGGTTACCATACCGCCGCCTGCGTTGGTGCAGACAACAACATCAGGATCCTTACCGAGCTTTTCTCTGCACTGTGTTGCAATTTCATAGCCCAGTGTTTCCACGCCGGCAATGCCGAACGGAGAATACAGGGATGCGTTGAAGTATCCGGTATCTTCCATGATGGACAGGAAAGAATAGAATAATTCCGGTCCGACGGTCAGCTGTACGACTTCTGCGCCGAGTGCTTCGCACTTTCTCGCTTTCTCAACGATCTCCGGTTGTCCGACGCCGTGGGAGTCATAGCATTCCTGGACGATGATGCAGTTTAATCCCTGCATCGCTGCCTGGGAAGCAACCGCCGCACCGTAGTTGCCGGAGGTCGCTGCCATAACGCCCTTATAGCCTAATTTCTTCGCATGCGCAACTGCGCATGCCGCACGTCTGTCCTTGAAAGAGCCGGATGCGTTGCAGGATTCATCTTTGACGAAGATCCTTGCGCCGTAGCCCGGTTTTGCGTATTTACGCGCTAATTTTGTGATGTTTCTGAGTTCCAGAAGCGGTGTGTTGCCGACACCATGCAATCCCTGAATTCTTTCGATTTCATCCAAGGTATATCCGGTGGATTTCATCAACGCATCGTAATCGAAAGAGATCGGAGAAGTCTCAAAATCGGAATAGTCAAGTCCCAATGCTTCTTTTTGTATCTCGTTGGATCTGCCCATGACGGACTGATAGTCTTTTGCCAATGCCATTATGCTTCACCTCCGAAATTCATGATCTCTCTCAGCTGTCTGTCAATTTCGATGATCTCCGGCACGAATTTGCCGTAGCTGTGGGTATAGTAAGGGGCTTCGTCGATCAAAGTACCCTCTACCAGACGGCCGACGGCTGTCTTGACGGTAACCTCGTCACCGAGCTTTGCTTCCTCATTCTGCAGGAAGCCCTTTGTCCATTGTTGCAGGTCGCATTTCTTCGTATCGTCCGGCAGCTTTGCAGTTCTTTCTTCTGCTTTCAGAACGATGCTGTGGATGCGGACCCAATCGCCTTTTTTAGCCATTTTGTCTGTCTCCTTATTTGTGTAAGATTCGTTACTTCACGATTTTCTTGTTTTCTTTGATCAGATCTCTGAAGTCGCCCATGATTGCGTGTGGAACCGGAATGTCCAGCATCGTGATCAGACCTGCGTCTGCGTTGATGCAGTGCGGGATGCAGTTCATGATCATAGCCATGGTGCCGATACCGCCTTCGATCTCCGGTGTGTTAACCATGTTGACAGGAGGTACTGCATCTAAGATGACATAGTCGCCTGTGTGTACGCCAACCTGCTCCGGTTCAATCTGCTGCGGATGATCCATGTCGATCTTTCTTTCGCCGTCAATGTTGACCCAGCCCTTCATTGCAACGCCTGCAACCTGTCCTGCTGCCGCGAAGCCGTAAGGAGACTTTCTGTCAACGTCTGTCACGATCGGTTCCATATCCTGACCGAAGTCATCCCACTTCCAGCCGAGCGCATCACAGATCATCATGGTGGATTCTGCGAAGCCTACGTGACCTGCCATCGTGCCGTTTGCTTTTCTTTCGTTGAATTCTTCAACAGAGATGCCGATGCCCTGCTCTTCCATAACTGCCGGTCCAAACGGGGACAGGGAGTTAACTCTTCTGGAGGTTACATGGTTTACTTCTTCGCAAGCTGCGGTCCACAGCACGACCAGCAGGTCCATGATGAGACCCGGGTTGATGCCGGTACCCATAACGGATACGCCGTTCTTCTTTGCGATTTCATCTAATTTCTTAGCCAGTTCCGGTTCCTGCGCCTGCGGATAAGCCATTTCTTCTGCAGAAGTAATGACGTTCATGCCTCTTTCCATAACGAATACCAGCTTGTCAAATACGTCTTTTGTGAAGGAGTTTGTGCAAACAACAACGATGTCTGCTGCGCCCGGTTTGATGACTTCTTCCGGCGTTCCAACGATCACGTCTTCTCTGTCGCCCTTTACGATGCCCGGAACAACGTCATATAAGCTCTTGCCGATCTTGTCGCCGATATCGATCGCACCAACGATATCCACGCCCTTTTTCTTTGTAAGCATTTTGCCGATGCCGCCGCCCATAGCGCCTAATCCCCAAAGGATCACTTTTACGTTTTTCATTTTACTTAATCTCCTTTTCAAAACAAAATTTGTTTAGCAACAATTGTATCTATAAATTAAAGCAAGGAGCATGCCATCCCTCCGCTTGCACATTGTATACATAAACAAGCCCATTTCTTGTTGTTTTTCCAAAAAAACATCTTGATTTTGCTGTGTTTTTGCATTAAAACACCAAAACATCTCCCGTTATTTTGCACAATTTTGACGCCTGCTCTAGAGTTGTTCAAGAAATCTCTCCAAAGATGCAATTTTTTTTGCGCTTTGTCTGCAAATAATTTTGCATTTTTGCCGTATCTTTCGTCCTGTTTCCCCGAGAAAACATGTTGTTCGACCTTTTTTGCGCGCGGTTTGTGATATTGTCTGGTGTCATCTCTCGCGGAATTTCAACGGTTCTGCATGCCTCTATCACAGATGCAAATATTTTTGCATATCAATAGATCCGATCATTCCACGTAAGAGAGGCTTCCCTGTCCGTCTCCCTCAGGAAACACTTGAAAATCAGCGCGTTTTCTGTCATAATATTGGGGTGGCTTCTGCCAAAGAAAGGACGATAACGATGAGAATCAGAAAAGAACAAGAGGATATGCAGGATGCGGAGATCTCGTTGATCGCGACAGTTTCCGATGCGCTGGCACACCCGGCACGAATCCACATGTTTCGCTATATCATGCAGGCTAACCGCGCGATGGTGGCAGTCTGCAACAAAGACCTTGTCGAACACTTTGACTACGCACAGGCGACCGTTTCGCAGCATATGAAAAAGCTGGTGGATTCCGGTCTCGTAGAAATCAAAAAGAAAGATAAATTTTCCTATTATTATGTGAATTTAGGCATGCTGATGCAGTATCTCAACGCCACGAAGAAGTTCTCGGTCCAGTAGGCTGAGTAGGCTGCATGGCGGATCAAAAGCAAACCCGCTTCAGCGAGAGCCCGATGCTTTCGGCTCCCGCTGAAGCGGGTTTGCTTTGCCCAGTCTGTGTTTACAAAGCGATGTCTCACTCGCCCTTTGTATCCTGCCAACGGACCTCGTCCGCATAGACGATGACATCACCGTTCATATAGAGGAACCCTCCGCGGGTAAGCGCCCGCAGGAAGCCATCCTCGTCTGCGCGCACAGCGTCTGGCTCGGCAGCGCCGTCCGCGCGCAAAATCCCACGGAACCGTATGTTCCCCTGTGCGGCAAGCAGCTTGCAGCAAGGCGCTCTGCCGCGCAGGAAGCCTTCGTAGCCGTCCTCTGTCTTCACCACCAGGCTGTCAATCATGCCCTCATACAGGAGACGATCGGGCGAGATCACTTTTAAATGCATCTCCGCTGCAGGTTTAACTTTCTGTACCATGCTGCGCCTCGTATCTTTCCACAACTTCGTCGATGCCGCCGGCCATCAGGAACAGGTTTTCAGGAATCTGATCGTGCTTGCCATCCAAAATTTCCTTAAAACCGCGAACGGTCTCTTTGCGCGGTACATATTTGCCCGGCGTACCGGTAAACTGCTGTGCCACACTGAACGGCTGCGAGAAGAATCTCTGGATCTTTCTCGCTCTGGCGACGGTCAGTTTATCTTCTTCAGATAATTCATCCATGCCGAGAATCGCAATAATGTCCTGCAGATCCTTGTATTTCTGCAGCACCTCCTGCACCGCCCTAGCCACCTGATAGTGCTCTTCGCCGACGATCAGCGGATCGAGAATTCTGGACGTAGATTCCAACGGGTCGACAGCCGGATAGATACCGAGCTCGGTGATGGAACGATTGAGTACCGTAGTCGCATCCAAATGCGCAAAGGCCGTTGCCGGCGCCGGGTCCGTCAAGTCATCCGCCGGCACATAAATCGCCTGTACCGATGTGATAGAGCCGTTTTTCGTCGAGGTGATCCGCTCCTGCAGTGCGCCCATTTCGGTCGCCAGCGTCGGCTGATAACCGACCGCTGACGGCATCCGTCCAAGCAGCGCAGAAACCTCCGAACCGGCCTGCGTGAAGCGAAAGATGTTATCGATAAACAGCAGCACATCCTGCCCCTCTTCATCCCGGAAATATTCTGCCATCGTCAATCCTGTCAGCGCCACGCGCATACGGGCCCCCGGCGGTTCGTTCATCTGTCCGAATACCATAGCCGTCTTTTCGATAACGCCGGATTCGATCATTTCGTTATAAAGGTCGTTGCCCTCACGGGTCCGCTCTCCGACACCCGCAAAGACGGAGATGCCGCCATGCTCTTTGGCAATGTTGTTGATCAGTTCCTGGATCAGAACTGTCTTGCCGACACCCGCGCCGCCGAACAGACCGACCTTGCCGCCGCGAGTATACGGTGCGATCAGGTCAATGACCTTGATGCCGGTTTCATAAATTTCTGATTTCGTATTCTGATCCTCAAACGATGGTGCGGGTTTATGTATCGGGGACGTTTTGGTCGTATGGACCGGTCCTTTGTCGTCGATCGTCTGTCCCATAACATTGAAGAGTCTGCCCAGCACTTCATCACCGACCGGTACGGTAATCGGCGCACCGGTATCCAGTGCCTCCATGCCCCTGGTCAGTCCGTCTGTCGACGAGAGCGCCACACAGCGCACCACATCATCGCCGATATGCTGTGCCACTTCTGCCATGACATCCTGCTCCCCATGCGGGATCTTGATCGCATTCAGCAGCTCCGGCAGGTTCCCCTCCTCAAATTTAATGTCGATGACCGGGCCTATAATTTGATTTATCACACCCTGACGCATATGTTTACCTCCTGTTTCTGCCTTTCTCTATTTTGCCGACCTCTATTTTTGTGTTTCTGCGCCCGAAACAATCTCGATCAGCTCGTCTGTGATCTCCGCCTGCCGCATGCGGTTATAGGACAGAGACAGGCTGCTTAAGATCTCCCGCGCATTGTCGGTCGCGTTTTCCATCGCGGTACGCCTTGCCGCATGTTCGCAGACCGCCGACTCAATGACCGCTTTGAACAGGGTCAGTTCAAAGTATTTTGGCAGCATATAAGCTGCCACTGCTTCTTTGGACGGCGCATATTCGACTTCTGTCTGCAGTGCCGTCTTTCCTTCTGCTTCCCCGGTTTTCGCAGGTTCTATCGGCAGCAGCTGTTTGACCACCGGCTCCTGCCGCAGGGAATTGATATATGCCGTTGTGATCAGCAGCACCTTGTCGAGCTTGTGGTTCTGATAGTCCGCAAGGATCGGCGTCGAGATGGCTTCGATTTCCGAGAAAGCGATTTTTTCCGGTGCGCCGTCAAAGCTGCCGGCGATCGCATAATCTGCATGCGCGAAGAAGTCCCCGCCGCGGCTGCCGATGCAGAATACACGAACCTGTTCTTTTTCGTAGGGCTCCAGCGCCTGCCCGGCAGTTTTGATCAAGCTGCTGTTAAAGCCGCCGCACAAGCCTCTGCTGCTGGAAATCACGATAGCCAGTACCCGCTCCGGGCCTGCGGCCGTCTCTGCGCCGCGCCCCTCCCGGTTTACCCCGGCTCCCTCTGCCAAAATGCCCTCGATGGTATCGGACACTTCCTGCAGCTGCTGAGATTTACTGTCGTAAAGCGCTTTGGCCCGGCGGAATTTGGCAGCAGAAACAAGCCGCATCGCATTGGTGATATGCTCGGTGCTTTCAATGCTTTTCATTCTGCGTTTCAAATCACGCATCGTTTCAGCCATGATATTTCGCCTCTTTTAATTTTGTGATACCTTCGATCAACAGTTTTTCGGTTTCTGCATCCAGCTTGCCGCTCTGACGAATCCTTTCGCCGACTTCCGGGTACTGGCTGTGCATATAGTCTAAGAGCGCCGTCTCAAAGACATGGATTTCCGCAGGTGGAATATCCTCCATGTACCGATGGGATGCCGCATAGATGCTGATGATCTGATCCTCAACCGCCATCGGGTGATATTGTCTTTGTTTCAGGATCTCCATCAATACCTTGCCGTGATCCAGACGCGCCTTGGTATCCTTATCGATATCCGAACCAAACTGCGAGAAAGTCGCGAGCTCCCGATATTGCGCCAGCTCCAGCTTCAACTTGCCGGAAACCTGCTTCATCGCTTTGGTCTGTGCGTTGCCGCCGACACGAGATACCGAAATACCGACATTGACTGCCGGGCGCTGTCCGGTAAAGAACAGCTCCGACTCCAGGAAAATCTGTCCGTCTGTGATGGATATCACGTTGGTCGGGATATAGGCGGATACGTCACCGGCCTGTGTTTCGATGATCGGCAGCGCGGTGATCGAACCGCCGCCCAGATCGTCGCTGAGCTTCGCCGCTCTTTCCAATAATCTGCTATGCAGATAAAATACGTCGCCCGGATATGCTTCTCTTCCCGGCGGTCTTCTGAGCAGCAAGGACATCGTGCGATAAGCGACCGCGTGCTTGGACAGGTCATCGTAAACAATGAGTACATCCTTGCCTTGATACATGAAGTATTCTGCCATCGCGCAGCCCGCGTAAGGCGCAATATACTGCAGCGACGCAACATCACTGGCGGTCGCGGAAACAACGATCGTGTACTGCATCGCTTCGCGTTCCTCCAAGGTCTGCACCAGCTGTGCAATCGTGGATTTTTTCTGACCGATCGCAACATAGATGCAGATGACGTCTTTGTCTTTTTGGTTGAGGATCGTATCAACTGCAATCGCGGTTTTACCCGTCTGGCGGTCACCGATGATGAGCTCTCTCTGCCCTTTGCCGATCGGCATCATGGTGTCGATCGCCTTGATCCCGGTTTGCAGCGGTTCATTGACAGACTTGCGCATCAATACGCCGGGCGCTCCATATTCAATCGGGCGTTTCTGTTTGGTGACAATGGGACCTTTGCCATCGATCGGCTGTCCGAGCGCATCGACAACACGACCGATCAAAGTCTCGCCAACCGGTACTTCTACAACTTCTCCGGTCGGTTTGACAATGTCTCCTTCTTTGATCTGCCGATCCGCGCCCAAAATGACCACGCCGACATTGTCCTCCTCCAAATTGAGCGCCATGCCGTGGACGCCGCTGTCAAATTCGAGCAGCTCGCCCTCCATGCAGTTGCTCAAACCATAGACTCTGGCAATGCCGTCACCGACCTGCAATACGGTACCGTAATCCAGAATCTCAAATTTACTATGATAATGCTTGATTTGTTCTTTTATGACGGAACTGATTTCTTCCGGTCTTAAATTCATAGGGAAACCTCCCTCCTACTGATTTTCTAATTCTTTACGCAAGCGTTCCAGATCGCCCTTGTAGGACTGATCGATCATTTTGCCGCCGACCTGAATCTTGATGCCGCCGATGAGGCTCTGGTCGACACGATTTTCCAGCTTGATCCGCTTGCGCAAAAGCCGGGACATTTCTGCTGCAAACTTCTGTATCTGATCCGGCGTCAGCTGAACAACACTGAAAACCTTGCCCTCGGCGATGCCTCTCTCTTCATCGTACAGCCTGATATATTGCTTGGCGATTTTCCTGATCTCTGCAGTCCTGCCTTTATCGATCAGCACATAAACAAAATGGATCATCTCCGGCGAAAAGCTGTCCTGCATGATGTGCTTGACCACCGCTTGCTTTTCTTTCGCCATGATCGCCGGACTGTTCAGAAACGCTGCGAATCCTTCATATGCTTTTACAATCAGTGCAAGCTGCTTGACTTCGATGAGGAGCGCTTCCTCTTTTCCGAGTTCTCTGGCTGCCTCATAAAGTGCTGTCCCATAGGTCAACGATACGATTGATTCTGCCATTTTCCGCTAGCCGCCTCCTCCAAAACCTGATCTACAAGTTCCTGCTGGCCGTTTTCGTCCAATTCTTTCTGCATGATGCGCTCTGCCGTCAGGACCGCAAGCGAAGCAACCTCTTTTTTGAGCTGTACCACAGCCTTTTCTTCATCTGCCTGCATTTTTTCATGCGCCTCCGCAATGATTTTCTGCGCCTGCTGCTTCGCGTCACCGACGATTACGTCTGCGCGCTGGTCAGCCTCTGCCTTCGCTGCTTTGATGATCGCACGCTTTTCTGTCTCTGCATTGGCGAGCGTGGTCCGGTAGTCAGCAAGCAGTGTCTGTGCTTCCTCGTTGGCTGCTTCCGCCTGATCCAGGCTTGCCTGTACCGCTGCCTTGCGTGCCTCCATGAAATTATGTACTTTTTCAAAGAAAAAATGCTTCAAAATCAGATACAGCACCAGCACCGTAATGGCTGAAAACAGCAGATTCCAGTTGATTTCAAGCAGGCCTTGATATAACTTTACTTCCATATCCGAAACCTTCTTTATTCTGCTTTACTTTGCATTTCGTGTTTTGGGCATCAGATCTTGCCTGCCAGCACGATAGCAATGACGAATGTCAGAACGCCGATGGTCTCCATGATCGCCATCGCGATGATCATGGAAGTACGGATGCCGCTCATGGCTTCCGGCTGTTTACCCATGCTTTCCATTGCCTTGCTCGCCAGCATACCCTGCCCGACTGCGATACCGATAGCTGCCAATCCGATGGCAAGTCCTGCTGCGATTGCAATAATACCTGTTGTCATTTTTTCATACCTCCTGATTTTTTTACGCGTGGTTCTCGTCTGCGCCGGTCATAATACCCTTTGAGAGGAAAACCATGGTCAATGTTACAAAAATATAGGTCTGGATGACCGGTTCAAATATATCGAAGAACGCGTTCAGCGGCAGGACGAATACTGCCCGCATGAACGGCACGCTCGACACAAATGCGCTCAGCCATTCCATCAAGTACATCCAAAGCTCTACAACGATCATACCACCGAAGATGTTGCCGAACAGACGCAGCGCCAGGGAAACCGGCAAGGTGCAGTCCTCCAGAATGTTCAGCGGAAACATAAATATGTAAGGATCGCACATATGCTTGAGCTTGCCGCGTACGCCCAGATAACGGAAGCTGCTGAGCTGAATCAGCAGGAACGTCAGCAGCGACAGGCTGAATGTGACATTGATATCTGCAGTGATCGGCCGGATCCCAAACAGCCCCAGCGAGCTTCCGATCAGGATATAGAGGAAAATCGTTCCCATATATGGCGCGAAGGTCTCCGCTTTGCTGCCGAGATTGCTCTTGGCATAATCGTAGATTTTTTCGACAATCAACTCTGCGGCAATTTGCCTTTTGGTCGTCGGAACCGTTTCCAGCCCGTGCCCCATCCAGATGCCGAGCGCCGCAATGATCACCGCGATGATGAAGCCCCAGAGGATGCTCTCACTCAAAAAAACACTTCCGTCTCCGAAGCCGACGATGATACGCGCACCCAGCTGGTCTACATTGATCACACGTCATCAACTCCTTTCCATTCCGATAGCAGCGCTATTTGGAACATTTTGCTTGGTTTGTCCAAAAAGCCCTAAAAAACAAACGAAAGTAACGTTTGGCAGTCTTATCGTCTTGCCAAACATTACTTTTCATTTCCACTTGCTAATCATAGTCCTTTCAACGAAAAAAGTCCATACCTTTGTCCGCTAAGAAAGTGTTAAGTTTGGGTTTTAACAATTTTATGTGCAATTCTTTTGCGTCTTGACACAAAATCTGAAGCCTTTCTTGGCACCATCATTTGTGATAGGTCTCGTTGCGGTTGATCTTAAACGCGCGGTAGATCTGCTCCAGCAGGATCACGCGCATCATCTGGTGCGGGAAGGTCATCTTGGAAAACGACAGCTTGAAGTCCGCGCGTTTCGAGACCTCTTCGCTGAGCCCCAAACTGCCGCCGATCACAAAAGCCAGATTGCTCTTGCCCTCTAAGGAAAGCTGCGCAAGCTTATCCGCAAGCTGCGGCGAGTCGAGCATTTTGCCGAGGATCTCCAGCGTGATGACATAAGTGCCCGGTTTGATCGCCTTGAGGATCTCCCTGCCCTCCTCCTGCTTGACGAGCTGCTCCTCCGCTGCGGACGCTTTGTCCGGCAGACGGGATTCCTTGAGCTCTGTGATCTGCAGCGTGCAGAAACGCGACAGACGCTTGGTATATTCATCGATTGCCTCGGTCCAGTATTTTTCCTTTAATTTGCCGATGCAGATAATTTGTATGTTCATATGATTTCCCTGCTCTCCTCTTCAGATCTTCCAAGCTTCAAATCGTCAGCAGTCTGCCGATGCCCTCGCGCTGCGCGACCTCCATCGAAAGATTCTTGCCGAGGTAATATCCGTTTTCCTCTAAAATGTTGCGTATCGTCAGCATCGCTTGCGCGGGGCTGTTGTTGTCCTTAGACAGATGCGCCAGCAGAACCTCAGGCCGGTGACTGCCTTCAAACTCTGTCAAATAGCGGCTCAGCACCTGCCCTGTCGCTTCGTTGGACAAATGCCCTTGATCACTGAGGATACGATGCTTGACAGGATACGGATATTTGCCGCACAGCAGAATATTCTTTTCGTGATTGGCTTCGATAACCAAAATGTCCGCGTCACGGATTGCCGCAAAAATCTCCTCCGTCACGCAGCCGGTGTCTGTAATGAGCGCGATCTTGCGGTTGCCCTTTTGGAAGGTATAGCCGACCGGCTCTGCCGCGTCATGCGAGATACGAAAAACGTTCACCTCAATATCCCCGACAAAAAAACGGTCGCCGCTTCGCACGATTTCAAACTGTTTTCTCTCCGTCTGCGGATACTTTTGCGCTACGGATTCACAGGTCCCGCGCGTGGTGAACACCGGGCTGCGATACGGCTTTTTGGCAAGCAGCGTGCCGATTCCCCTGACATGATCGATATGCTCATGGGTCAGCACGATACCATCCAGCTCCGCGCACGAAAGTCCGCACGCCGCGAGGCTTTCCTCTGTTTTTTTCGCGCTGATGCCGATATCCGCCAAAATTCTCGTGCTTTGACTTTGTATCAAAAAACTGTTCCCCGCGCTGCTGCTGGCGAAGGAACAAATCGCTAGTTCCATAATTTGTGTGTCCTTTGCTGTGATGAATTGATATAGATGGGAATTGCCTGTTTGTCAAGCCCCCTCTGCGATTTAGTATAGCACAATTTGTTTTGGTTGTAAAATCAGAAAAAATAGTCCATAATAAAGCATATAAGCTTCTCGCGAAAGGCCGCTTCCGGCAGAAGGGAAAACCGTCTTGGGTCTGCCCCGCTTTGCGCCGGTTTGCCACCGCTTCGCAAAAACAACACAAAAAGGAGTGACATTCGTATGGCAATTTTAAGAATTTATACGGACGGTGCCTGTGCCGGCAACCAATCCGATCAGAATATCGGCGGCTGGGGTGCAATCCTCGAGTACGGCGAACACCAAAAGGAACTGTTCGGCGGACAGGCCAACACGACCAACAATCGCATGGAGCTGACCGCGGTCATCGAGGCGTTCAAAGCGCTCAAACAGGCGAATCAGAAAATCGAGGTATTCACAGACAGCTCCTATGTCGCAAACTGTTTCCGCGAGGAATGGTATGTTTCTTGGGAAAAGAACCATTGGCGCAACGCTGCCAAAAAGTCGGTGGAGAATCAGGAGCTATGGAAAGAACTGCTGGCGCTGGTGCGGCAGCACGAAGTGCGGTTTTTCCGCGTCAAGGGTCATGTCAACCTCGCGAGTAAATCGACAAATTTCGATGCGCTCTACGAAAAATTCCTCGGCTGGAACGGCGCGGCTTTCAGCTTCGAGGAATTCCAATATGTCACTAAAATGAACAATCGCGCCGATGAGTTGGCAAACTGCGGCATCAATCAGGTGCGGGAAGCCGGCAGTGCCGCAGTCTGATGATAATCCCGTCAGCCCCCCGCAAAGCCGCAAACTTCCGCACACAAAGCAAGAAACAAACCACGAGGCAAGCAATGGACAAGGATACACAGAACACAGCTTCTTTCGGATTTCACATAGAAAAATACCAGACCATACTTGAAAAAGACGGCGCAGTTTCTGTCCTCGTCAGACGTTACCTGTCCTTATCATCTCTTCCCGCTGTCGCTCCGCTTACGATCTCGTGCAGATCGTATAGTTTCAAGGTGTCATTTTTTGCTTCTGCCAAAATTTTTTCATCAAATCCGTTTTTTGAAAACAAGGCATAATAGAACTTTGCATCTTGTTTCATCGGGGCAAGCTTGGCACGTGTGTCAAGATATTCCGCATAGGTAAAGGCGCTGTTTTTATATTTGCATTCGCCTACCAGATATTCTTTATGGTGCGGACCGATACACAAAATATCGATTTCGGTTTCACTTGTCCGCAGACCGCCTGCTGCACTCGCGTCACAAACCGTAGTTTTGCCCATCCAGCGCCCGTATCAGCATTTATGCTGGTACGGGCGCAAATCATTTAAGGCATGCTTTACACCCCCGTTTCTTTCATTAATATCAGAAACGGGGGGATTTTATAGTTTTTTGACAGCCTTCCTTGAGTCTTACTTTGCAAGTACAACGGAAATTTTGATTTCCTTTTCCGTCTCGCTCAGGTCGAACGCGCCGCCGTCCGCGACGCTCACACGCAGCTCATACAGTGTGCCGTCGGCCAGGGTATCCACGCCAGTCCCGGCTTCATCCGTGA
>OGHJ01001702.1_pt1 | contig 22011 bp, 38 predicted proteins | sample 1571351 | NCBI WGS metagenome assembly OGHJ01 (sample SAMEA2582037, study PRJEB24529) | metagenome | biome: Human gut stool | place: China | collected 2011 | reverse complement strand
GCTGGTGGCTGCTGGTGGCTGCTGGTGGCTGCTGGTGGCTGCTGGTGGCTGCTGGTGGCGTTCCTCACCATGGAGGAACGCCACCAGGAAGCAAGGAAAATGTAAATAAACCTTTCGTTTTAGTTTGAATAGTAAATAACAGTTAAATAAATACAGAAAATAGTACCATGTATTTGCATATACAGAAAATAGTACTACCTTTGTAACTGTAAACGATAAGCAAACGTTTACCAAGCCTCCGGGGCTTGCCAAAGCCCGGAAAAACGTTCTTTCAAGGTATAAAAAAAGCGGGTATTACAGGAATACCCGCCCGGGAAAAAGAAAGATAAACTTTCTTAGTTTTGCATCAAAAGCAAAGATACGTTTTTCTTTCCGTTCCAGAAAATATCCAGAAAGAAAAAACGTTCTTTGAAAAAATACCGTATAAACGTGATCCGCGTTCCGGCTGGTGATCCTGTTCACTGTCATAGTTTGATACTTTCCCGGCTTGCATAGTTTGCAAGCCACACACGAAAGCAAACGGAACAAAGTACACGCGGCGCGGTTAGTCTGTAACAAATAATCCGTATGAGATAGTAATATATTGATAACGGGAAAGGAGCCGAAAGGTAGCCTAACGGGTGAACTATGTTCTCCCGGGTCGTGCATAGTCGATACCCGTTACTATATTACTAACTTAAAATTATGGAATTATGAAAACAAATTTATCTAAATCAGTATTGAGACGCGAAGCTAAAAAAGAAACTAAAAAGCTTAATAGATCACCGTTTGGCGTTATGAACACAATAAACAAAAACCGTGATCAGGAAAAAATCAAAAGATACTTAGATTTTTTCGGTATAAAGAAAGTTGATCTTTCTATGTTGCTAAGCTTCGAGCTTGGAGACGGTTTGCCTGTTTTCTGTAAATTAAAAAGATTATCAGATATTGAAACATTGGACGGGAACGAATTAAAAGTAGTCCAGATAGGGAAAAAATATTTCGAATACGTTCCAATAAGATTCGATGAAGATGATTTTTTTGCAAGCTTAGAAAGTTTGCTACAAATAAATCAGGCAAAGGAAAAACTGGAAAAAGCAGCAAAAGAGAAAGAGGCAAAGAAAGAAACAAAGAAAGCAGAAAAACGTGAATCTAAGATAAACGCTACATTGCAAGCTTTAAAAGTAGAATTCTTAGACGCTTCTGAAGATATGTTGCTACAAATTGCAGAACGTATTGTAGACGCGGCTTAATCTTTAGGGTGTATGGTATTCGTCCGGGTCCGATTCCCGGACACCCACAAAAATATATTCTATCTCATACGGCCGGCGAAAAAGATACCTACCTATGTAATACGGCGGCACGTGTGCCACTGTTGCATATAGGGGCGCACGTGTGCGCCTGCAGTCATCCGGTCCCAGAGACCGACGGTATCCAGGGCCGCGAAAATCATAATTCATAATTCTATGGCATAACTGTACCCGTATGGGTGCGGTGTGTCCTGCAACGTGTTGAACGATCAGTCAGGGTGCACCGTGTCCGTATGGATTCATGTACGGGTGTGCTATGCCCTGTTCAATCTTGGGTGTATGCCGGAGTAGTTAACCGGAAAAGATCCATACTGTTTTAGCGTATGTATGGAACGGGCTGGGAGTTATCCGGGCCTATGGAATCAACGTACCATGCGGACACGTGTGTCTGTATGGCGGTGCGCCTGCAAAGGTCGTCTATGCGAAAAGTGTATCCGTGAACGCTATGCAAATAGTGTATCATGGTGCATATAGGCGGGTATGCGTCAACGCAACGATAACCAGCTTTGGGGGTGGTACGGAAAACCCCTACCTATGTAGTGCTATGCGCTTTCGGGTGCATGGCACTTCTTGTATGTATAACTATAAACTTTTTGAATTATGAAAACTATCATCTTATCCGTATCAATCGTATTGTGTGCTTCTGTTTTTACTTCATGTGCTACAAAGTTTGAAAAAGCTTATGAAGCTGAATGTAATTATCGTCTTGCCAAAGATGGTGTATGCTATGAGGTTTCAGATACATTGAAGTTTCACCGGGAGTTTGTACGTGAATATGAAAGTATGGACGTGCTGGAAAAACAAAGATACAGCTCATATCGAATGAATCGGAAATCGGAAGAAGAAAGAGAATGGAATAAATTCCAGGAAGAGCAGAAAGCAATAGCTTCTATGCTTAATGATTAAAATCAGGCCGTTCACCTTTACCGGTGTACGGCCTGCAATCACAACTTAAAATTATTTTGAATTATGGTAAAAAATAAATTTTATCTGGTAACATGTAACACATGGAATGGTAAAAATATTAATCTATGCGTAACAAACATTCTAAATCACGCAAAAGCAGTTTGTATGGACTATTCAAATCGGAATGCGCGATATAAAGAAATATCAGATATGCAAGTTTTACATATTCTATCTACAGATTTTGCTTGCCAGAATGCTATCAGACTATGACCTATCAGGCCGTTCACCTTTGCCAGTGTACGGCCTGCAAACTTCTTAAATAGTTTGAGTTATGAAAAAGAAAATGAAAGTCATTCTGTGCTGCGTGTTTTTATTCGTGGCTTTGTGTTTCGCTGGTCGTTCCGACTGGAGCGAACAGGTTATCTATGTAATGCCAAAAAGCGCATACGAAAGTATTAGCGCAAAGCTCGGCGAAGATTGCAGTGACTACGAAATAGCAAAAGAGTACGTAAAAAACAAATCGTACTACGACGCTATGGGGTATTAATTCCATGCTGGAGGTACTTTACGGTACTTCCAGACACGATTACTAACTTAAAACTATAGGAATTATGACAAAATCATTGACAGCCCAGGATTGGGAAAGAATTACAAAAGTTATGTATTCACAGATGAATCATCGTCCCGATCATAAGAAAATAGTAAGAAGAATACGCAAGAATGAAGCCGTAGCCACAAAAATCGAGATAGACGGTCCGGGAAGTTGTGCGGTGTATGTACAGCTTCCTGACGGTTGGTGGGGCGAATGGATTGACGTATGGGTGAAAGATGATGACGTTCAGGTAGATTGGAATGACATGTACATGGATGACATCAAAAAAGATTGTGACGTTTTCGGTATTGTTACATCGCAGGCTGTAAGCTATGCAATCAGTCAGGGTGTGATAATTGAGACAGAGGACGGCTACAAAGCTGCATAGTATTAGCCGATACGGTATTATAACTGTATCGGCTGCCATGTCTAACTATAAAACAAAGGAATTATGGAAAAATCAAAATTACTCAGAGCAAGTGTATATGTAGGTACATATAAGAAATATAATGAAGGTTCGCTGGCTGGCGCATGGATGGAATTGGCCGACTATAAATCGAAAGATGAGTTTGTGGAAGCCTGCAAGGAATTGCATAGCGACGAGGAAGAGCCAGAGTTTATGTACCAGGACTATAATAACATACCGGATGGTATGATAAACGAAAGCTATATCGACCCGCGAATATTTGGTATCATTCAGTGCGCAAAAGATATGGATGACACAGAGACAGAAGCATTTTTTACGTTTCTTGATATGTACTTTGTGGATTATTCCTATATCAAAGACGGTGAAGAGCTCGTAGAAAAGTTCAGAGATAAATACGCAGGGGAATTTGATTCTGAAGAAGCGTTTGCCACCTATATGGCGGAAATGAAATGGCCTGAAGAACTTCAAACTGAGTTTGGTCAGTATTTCGACTACGAAGCATATTCCAGGACATTGCTTACCAGCGGATACCGCCATCAGGGTGATTTCTACTTCTGTGTAGCTTAAACATTCCGGCAGGTTTTTGAGAATCTGCCGGGGTCTATTGTCTAACTTAAAATTTATAGAATTATGGAATCAGGAAAAATGTACAGAATGGATTGGTCAAATGGTTTTCAGATGGTAGAAATCGGTAAAAAGGTTCTCGAAGTAGGCCAGCGCGTTTATGGATTCTTAGGTTATGGAGGAAGCGAAAGAGGTAAGTTTATCGTGACTTCTGCTCCTGACATTCACGGACGGCAGAAAATGGCCGAAATCGGAGGATGGCACCGTTTCGCATATTGGAGAGTAGGACAGGACGACCAGCCGTTATCAAAGAAGTTCGGTATTGGTTACTATTGGGACGACAAAGAGCCAGACTACCGTATGCCCGAGCAGGAAATAGCCAAACTGGTTCACCAGTGCGAAGTACAGCAGGCATGGAACGAGCGTCTGGAGAGAAACAAACAGATAGCAAGCCGGAAGCGTACCGAGCAGCTCCGAAAAGAGTATGGCTCGATACTGACTGAGTGTAATAGCTATGACGACAAGACGGCCAAACAAAACATGCTTGTGCTTCTGAAGCGTGCTTTCCCAGGTGTAAAGTTCTATTGCCGAAAGAACGGTTCAAGCAGTTACTGTGTAAGATGGACGGACGGTCCGACCGAAAAAATGGTCGGTAAAATCTGTTCCATGTTTGCAGACACCACTTTTAACGGGTACCAGGACATCGAAGAAAACATCGGTGACGAGTTCACTGCTTTATATGGCGGAATCGGATATACGCCGGATTTGGAGCGAAGCTATTCTGATAAAGTATGGAATGAGGCAAAAGAAAAATTCTATGAAAAACATCCCGAGGCTGTAGGAGTAAATGAGCACAGTCAGTTTCTCCCAAAGTCTTATTCAGAGTTTGTGGAATCTAACCAGTACACTTCTGCTTCAAGTTGTTTACGAGGTTATCTGAGTGATATAGATTTTTATCAGAAGCCGGAGGAAAAACCTGTAAGTTCTACAGCAAAAGCCGTAGAAAATAAATCTGATTTGCAGATTGTAGATTACAGCGAAAAGGCTGTAGCCATCATCGGTAACACCCGCGACTATGTGGAAAAGCTGAAAGAGCTTGGCGGACGATTCAACGGTAAACTGAAATGCGGTGCCGGTTGGGTTTTCTCAAAGAAACGCGAACCGGAACTGAGAGCAGCTTTCTCTCTGTAATGTAGAGGGCAGCCGGAAGTAATTCCGACTGCCTTACTTATTATCTAACTTAAACTATTGGAATTATGATGACATTAGAAGATTTTAAAAAGTCAAACATGTGTTGGAATGGTAACGGATATTACACTACCGAAAAAGAATGGAACAGCAACTATCAGATAGCAAATGATGTGGAAAAAGAGTTTTTTACACACTATGATAAATCACTTATGCAGCCGCAGAAAGGAGATATGATAGAGTTTGTAAATTACAATAGCTTTTACAATCATGCGCTGGTTGAGAGTGTAGATAAATTCGGATTGATGTATGTATGTGAAAGCGGAAGCTCATGGACAAACGGTAAATCATTCTCAACTTCCGGTGGTGCATTTACTCATATTCATTCTTCAAACTTTGAGTTTGTTGGATATGAAGACCGCGTATTCTGGACCTGGGGTTGTTATGGAGCAGGTGCCCAACAAGGTATTTACTTCACTATAAAAGTGAAAAAGTTCCGCCAAAAAGAAATGAAGCTTGTGCCTATGCACGAAATATATTTCAACAGTCCGCACTACATGAGAGAAAGACATTCAAAGGTAGTAATTATGCAGGATTTCATGTACATATTTAAAGAGTTCTATACTATCAAGGCATTTAAAGAATGGGCTGGATATGTAGGACTTACTTACAGAAAAGATGATTCCGGTCAGTATTATGCAAATCAGTTTCTAAAAAGCGCATATTTCTGGAAGCTTGAAGAACTTCCTGAAGGATGTAAGCCTGTAGAAGACAGGTGCAACGGTAGCAAAGTAAGATGCTTTGCTCATAACGATGGAAAAACGCTGACTATCTATCGCCCGAATCCAAATGCAAAAGACGTTTACATTCCCATGAGTTAACCGAATGCCGGTGGGAGAGTGATACTCCCTCCGGATGCTATTGTCTAACTTTTAAATATTGGAATTATGACACAAGATTGCTTCTTTAAAGTAGGTGAAACCTATATCAGAAAAGACCGCAAAAAATTTATGGTTACTTCAATAAAGGACAATTTAATCACTACAAACATTAAGGTAAATTGGTTTGGTGATTTTCTTGGATATTGGGATTTTGAAATTGAAAGCCCAATGTATAATGACCTGGTAGTCATAAATAAAAATCCGGAAGCTAAAAAACTATGCTTTGTATTTCCAGGAGGTTGCTGGATATGCTGTGATTCATTAATGGAAGAGCATGGAGACTATAGAGAATATGCTCGAATCTTTGGACATGAAGTAAAATACGAAGAAGAGTATAAGCATCTACTTACTCCTGAAGAGATAAAACGCATTGAAGATTTTGCTCGGGAAAACAAAGACTAATCACATGCCGGATGGGAGAGTGATACTCCCTCCGGATGCTATTGTCTAACTTAAATTATTGGAATTATGAATATAAAAAAACTTAGTTTATCAGAGAAAAATCAATATGCTGTAACAAACATTTTACAGTCTATTGATAACAGCAGAACATATTGTTCCTATCTGGGAAATGAAGAGTTACGGTATGAGATTGAAGAGATGATAGAAAAATTCAAGAAAAAAGTAGAAAAGAAAATTTCTGATAACTTTTGATTCATAGCCGGGCGGAGAGTAATACTCCCTCCGGCTACATTGTCTAACTTAAAAACAAGAAGAATTATGAAAAGAGTATCATTAGAAAACATGATGAAAGAAGTGTTCAACAACGGTAAAGTTATTAAAACCGAGACAAAAGATACCGTTTATGGTAATGAATGTATGACCACCATACAATACGGAACATTCAAATGCAAACTTCCGGTAAGTGGAATAGCCGCTACATTAAAATATGCAAAAAGTATGAGCCGTAAACCCACAGAAAAATTCCCGGTACCTGCCAGCCAAAACATACTCGCATTTCTATATAAGTTTAAGAAGGTAATACCTTACTACATTGAAATGGTAAATTCAGGAAAAGGTAGGCAATGGTTTGAAAACAGAATGTACATCAATTTTCCGGAAGAAGCCAAAGAAATCATGAAAAGTGCAGTTTTCAGTACAGAATCCGACCGTAAATACGCTCTTTCAACCATGCCAAAAGCTTGGGAAACATATAAAGTGATTCCAAAAGCAAAAAAAACAGTAAGATTAGCTGTATAATAAAAGCATAACCGGAATAGAAAGTGATTTCTTTCCGGTTGCATTGTCTAACTAAAATTTTGGAATTATGAAAGTAGAAAAGAATTTAATCGAAAAAATAGCTAATGGTGAAACATTCATGAAAGGTGAACCAGTAGAAATAGCCAAAGGTATTCTTAAACCCGGGATATGGAGCAGATTCAGAAAATATGCTTTCCTATATGAAGGTAACGATAACAATCTAAACGATTTACAAGATTGTATAATTGATTTTCCTATTTTTGCTGCCGAAGTAACAGTAATGGATGTTCCTAAAGAAGTTCACCCTGTAGGTAAATTGCAAATATCTGGGATGCTTCCAAAATACTCCTTAGAAAAACTATTCTGGATGCTTAATGACGATGAAAATCTCAGGTCATTGTGTGAAGGTAAGATATTTAAAATAAGAAGCGTAAAAGGAAATTTTAAGCTGTCTTACAATTTCCTGCAACAATGCTTTGGTGACGAACTTATACCTATGAAACAATGTCTTGACATGATGCGCATCTAACCTACTTCCGGATTCAGGTTTGCATACTGGTCCGGAACCGATGTGTAACTATAAAATAAAAAGAATTATGAGCAGAACAAAATTTAATAAGAACGGGACGGTAAGCATATTAGGTCTTACAAAAGATGAATACAATGCAATGACCACAGTAATTTATGCCTCACAACAATGTTTTCCAGAACAAGAGGAAAATGGAGAGTATTACAGTAATGATGATTTTTTATGTACTCTCTCGCAAGAAGAAAAAGAAGCATTAGATAATTTGGAAATATAATTCCATCGGTCACGCTGTGAAGCGTTAGTTTTAAGTTAGTAAATCAGCCGTAGGAAAAGTGATTTTCCTTCGGCTACTTGTGAAAAATAACTATATTTACAACGTCAAACTTTTAGAATTATGGGAAATACATATAAACCGTTAACAAAATAATTCCACAAGTTAGTTTTAAGTTAGAACAAGTCCGGCGGAGGTGATACTCTTTCGGACTACAAATGTTTAATCAAATCGTGAGGCACACGGGAAAAACTGTTTAGAGTCATGAAAGCTAGTTTTGAGGATGTAGTAAAAGCAACAGGAAAGAATTTTGAATGCGAACAGTCCATAAGCGGATACTACCGTCTTGTATGTGATGGAAAAATAATTTTAGATGACAGCGCTTGTGAAGATGTAAACAGAACTGAAGAGGAAGCGAAAGATTTCTTTTCGGAATACCTGCTTGAATATGAAGTTCCGGAAGATAAGAAAGAATACCGTTGCGGATTATGTTTTCTGAAATGATAATAATCATAATTTCTTGCCGCTGTGAAGCGGAGTTTTAAGTTAGGAAAAAGCCTGACGGATAGTAATACTTCGTTAGGCTACAAATTTTTAATCTAAAACGTGAGGCACACGGGAAAAACTGTATATAATTATGTTTGAAGATAAGAAACTTAAAGTGATTGTTTCCAAATGGGATAACAACGAAATGTATATCATTGCTGCCGATGATGTAAAAAAAGTAAATCTGCATGACTGCTATGATCAGTACGGCCAGCAACTTGACGCGGAAGCAGCCGGTGACTATTCACTGAAGAACTGCTATTGTGACAGCATGGAGAATGAAATGAAAGCGAAAGGTATTGAGATATTTGGTGATTCATTCTCTGATATGGAATATGACAAAAACGACCTTACCATTGACAATGCAGAAGAGATAGGCCTTAAAGAGAAAGAGAAAGAAATCAACGATTTCATCAGTAAATTTGAGGAGGACGAAGCCAACTATATAGAATGCGAAGCCATTCAATATTGGGACGGTCACAACAATCGTTCTGCTATTATCGGTGGTGAAGAAGTAGGTGCAGAATATGAATATGAAGATAGTGAACTTGAAAAGGAAATACTGAATGAGTTCTATACATTAGAAAGACCAGAATACAAACGAGGTATTGCCGAAGTAAAAGGAGAAAAATATTATTTTAGATTCTCTCAGTACGAAAATAAAAACTTCTGTATATGTGAAGTTTCTGAAAGAAGTCTGTTTGATGACGAAGAATAAAAAAAAGGCTACCACATGGTAGCCTTTTAAAATCCTTCTGGTACGATTAAAAGAGTAAGCTTACTTTTTAGAATCTACAAATAGTAGAAATTGTTTCAATTCCATTGAAGGACAATGCAAATGTATAAAACATTATTCTAAAAAGAAAAAATTTACACATAAAGTAATTCATAATTCCTTACCGCTGTGAAGCGAAGTTTTAAGTTAGATCAAAGGCCGACGGAGAGTAATACCCAGTCGGGCTACAATTTTCTAATCTAAATCGTGAGGCACACGGTAAAAACTGTATATAATATGGAAAAGAAATTTATTTTGACAGACAAATTCATAAAACTCGCAAGTGGGAAAAAATTGTTTCAAATCAAATGCGTAAAATCATTTAAGTACGCCAAAGAAGGCGACTTGGGAGGTTATGTTGAAAAAGAAAGCAACCTTAGCCATGAAGGTGATGCCTGGGTGTACGGCTATGCCCAAGTATATGAAGACGCCCAGGTATATGAAGATGCCCAAGTGTATGGTGCCGCTCAGGTATATGGGGATGCTCGTATTTATGGATCGGCAAAGGTGCATGGATGAGCGCAAGTATATGACTATGCTCAGGTATATGAAGATGCAGAGGTATGTGGTGATACTCCTAATGTGTATGAGTATGCTAAGGTCTACGAAAAAGCAAAAGTGTATGGCAAGGCTAATATATACGATTGGGCAGAGGTGTACGGCAATGCTAAAGTATATGATGATGCTGAGATTTATGACTATGCCAAGGTGTATGATAATGCGGAAGTTTTCGATAATGCGGAAGTTTTCGATAATGCGGAGGTGTTTGATTGTAGCCAGGTGTATGATAAATCCCGGGTGTATGGAAAAGCTCAGGCACATGGCTTTTCGCAGATTTACGGAAACGCTAAGATGTATGAAGAAGCTCAGATATGTGATTTTGCTAAGGTCTATGACAATACTGAAATTTTTGGCAAAGCCGAAGTATATGGCTATGCTGAGATTTTTGAAAATGCTCGAATATGCGGCAATGCAAAGATATTTGGAGGTGAAGTGGTATTTGAAGATGAAAGGGAGTATGGTTCTGCTTATATAAGAGGCAATGCCTTTATAAAAAACGATAATGAGCATTTCGGTTTTGACTGTTCTGACTTATTTAACTGTCATATACATGTTTATAGGTCTATAGACAACGAAATAGTATTTACTTTAGGTTATTTTTGTGGGAACATGGAAGAATTTGAAAAGGAAGTAGAAGAAACGTATTCAGGAAAAATATCCAAAGAGGAGTGCAATCGGATAATAGAAGAAATCAGGACAAAGCTCGATTAATATGTATCCTCTAAGCAACAGAGGAAGTATCATGATGTAGTCTGGTTTATAGAAATAAAATAAAAAGCGCGACGGAGTACGCCGCGCTAAGATACTAAAAGTGTGAAGCAATTCACAAATGAAAACCTACTGATAGTAGATTTTCGTTTTAATCCACAAGGGACAATCCCTTGACGGCACAAAGATAGTATTTATATCTTATATCAAAAAAAATCATCATAATTCCTATATCTGTTTTATAACTGAATTATTATTTTAAAAGTAAAATCAATGAAAACACAAATAGAAAAACTTAGAGAGCTTTCAGACAAAAAGAAAAGTGTAGTAATGAATCAATATGTAGATGATTTATTACGCAATGGGAAAGCATATACTGTACGGAGCCGGTATAGTGGAGGTTACTATTATAAAAAGAGTTATACCGAAGAACTGGATAAACTTCTTACAGAGCATGGCATAAGCCATGAAATAGGGAACGACGCCCCTCGCGGTGGAATGAATGGTGAGTTTGTATCACTTAAAGGAACTGTGTTAAAGTATGTACTGAAGCGTAAAAAGGAAAGGGAGGAATTATGGAAAGCAGAGCAAGAGCGCAAGGATAAGCAAAGAGCATTGGATTATGAAAGATATAAACAGGAATGCGAAAAAACTTATAAGTTCTGCGTGGAGAATAATATAGAAATTGATTTTTCTTACTTTACTGAAAAAGATAATGAAAGGTTTTTTCATCTTGATTATGACGATATAAAGAAGAAAAAATTAGGATATAAAATATCTATTCCTAAACGCTTTTACGGTATAGCATCGAGGTATTCAGGCGTACAGTCGAATGAAGGCTTTCGTAGATACGTTAAAGAAAAACTGTTGTCTTCGGGTTTATCGCATGAAGGGTGCAAGATTACTGAAGTTTATGACTGTGGCGTTGGTGATGGTTAATTTATATCCAAAAATATTTATCATAATTCCTGCCGCTGTGAAGCGAAGTTTTAAGTTAGAGAAAAGGACGACGGAGAGTAATACTCCGCCGGCCTTCTTCATTTTTAAATTTAGATTTTATGAACAGAGAAAGAAGAAAACGAATTGGGAAATTGCAAGAATCATTAAGTGAAATACAAAGTGAATTGCAAAATGTACTTGACGAAGAACAGGAAGCCTTTGATAACCTCCCTGAGTCTTTCCAGGAATCAGAAAAAGGAGAGCGGATGCAAGAGTACATAGAATATATGGAAGAAGCCCTTTCAAGCATTGAAGAATCAATTGAAAGTTTAAACGAAATAGAGTAAAATTATGGACGGAACAACAATTTTCTCAGTTATCTGCGTCCTGCTTTTCGCAGGCTATCTGGTGGTAAGATACCGCCGCTACAACATTCATCGTGCACTGAATCTGCCGAAAAATCCTCCGCGTTATCCTGACAGCGCCATTAAATCGGCTAAGGAAATAGGTAAATTCCTGTTTACCCGTGCGGAGATTTGCGGAGTTCACTTCATGACGGCCGACAAAGATACAGGAGTTTCCTATGAAGCTATCCGCGACATTTCTCGTGGGAAAGACACGCACATAGTGAACTTCCTGCGCATGGCTCACTTCCTGGGTTGTGAGGTGGTGATACGTCAAATCGGTACGACCGACACCGAGGACCCGGCAACAACTCCGCAAGTTTACGAGGAAATGATTGCTAACATTGAAGAGGAAAACAGAAGATAAAAAAACATACACTTCAATTAATTGAAAATCAGCACCGGCTCAGGCGTGAACCGGTGGTTTTTTGAATTTTAGATACAATTTTAATGCGATTCTTGCTTAAAATTGTTACATTTGCCATGCGAAAGAAAAACAATGAATTAACCATTAAAGCAGGGCAAATGATTTACACTAACCAACGACGCAGGGAGCTTAACAAAGCTCTGTTTTCTAAACTGCAAAATCCCCTTATTACTGCGCTCGCCGAGGAAGGCGACTCACATATTTTTCTTGAACATCTGCCAAAGGATGCCGAGGAAATTCCCACAGACGACTGTCTGATACGTAATGTGCCGCGAGGTGTGCTGCCGTGGAACCAGGTGATGCCGGTATTCATTCCTGCTATGTACAACGGGAAGAAAGCATATCTGGTGAATTACGTGAACAATTCACAGAAGAGCATACAGACGGCACTCGAAAAACTTAATACCTGCGGAATGTATTACATTCCCGGCATGACGCTGGAGAAAGGAGTGGATTATGAATGAATTTAAGAAGATGGCCATGCAGGGATGCCTTATCCTGATAGGTCTGGTTCTGGTAGTAGGATTCTGCCTGTATGGAATCATTAGTCTTATAAAACAATTTATCTGAAAACGGCATGGAAGAAAAAAGATATTACTACAAGGTGTCGCTATCGAACACGCATCGCGGACGCTGCATTCAGGAACTGATTGAGAAAGGGAATAGAGCGGTGGAAGCGGCCAACGAACTGGCAGCCAGTCTTGGTGCTGAATCGCGAACGGACCGTCCGGGACGGCTGTTCCCGGGAGTAGGAATCGGAAGCCTGAAGTTCCATAGAGTTCCCAACCTTTTTGCCTACCAGTTTATCGGTAAGGGAGAATATATACCGAATATGCAGAACGAGAAAGGGCAGGAGATAGCACGTAAAATCATGGACCTGCCGGACGTGACCTCCGACGATTTCCGGGTAGCGTTTGGCATTCCCATAAACCGCCAGCACACTCCGCAGTGGTTTATCTACAACGGAAAGGCGTACCTGTGCAGCCGCTATCCGCTGGGCGAGGAATACGAAACCATCCTCCAGCAGGAGTTTGATTCAAAACGGAAGAAGGTATGAGTTACCAGGTGAATCTTTTCCGCAAGCCTCCGGTAATTGGTGAAGTAGTTTCGCGTGCGGAATACCGCGAGATACTTCTGGCACGCATGGCTGCCGGCGACCTCTATGCGTCGGAAACGCTGGTCATGGTGCGAAAGGCCGACATGGCGCTGGATGTGCTTCGTGAAAAACCTATATACAAAAGAAATAATGAATCCGTTTGATATTTTTCTGGTTGCTATATTAAGTGTAGCTTTTGGATGGAGTATTCTTTTTGCAATAGGAATAACTGTTTCTGCATTTAAAGAACTACTGAAAATAATAAAACAAATGATGGAGGATTGACATGGGATGTTTTATTTGTGCAAAATGCGGGTGTGTGGACAACACCGCCACTTCGGCATACTGGAGCATTGTGACAAGACTTGCGCCAGATGCAGAATGGGACGAAAGTCTTCTTCCGTACAAATGGAAACCGCTTTGTTCGGAATGCTGTAAAATAGAGTTTGACGAAACCGGGAATCACGTAAGATATGTGCCAGGAAAATGGCACGGAAGATTTCCGAAAGAAAAAGCTACGGAAGACCAGAAACGTCGTGTGGGTAAAGACGGACTGATTCAACATAAATGAAAGATTATGGGAGAGAAGAAATTCAAGCATGTAATGATAGATACGGAAACGCTGGGAAGGACACCTGGAAGCGTAGTCCGTTCGGTGGCTGCCGTAGAGTTTGACCCGCAAACGGGTGAAACCGGACGACAGAAGGTGTGGAAAATTGACCTTACCGATTCCATGCGATACGGTTTTAAGGTAGAATCATCCACGCTGAAATGGTGGATGATGCAGTCGGACGAAGCACGACGCGAATTTGTGGAAGGTGCAGAAACGCCTCTGGAGGATTTCCTGGAGGATTTCATGCAGTTTATAGCTGCTACGGACGAAGGGAACGACTTCACGTTATGGTGCCTTCAGCTTGATTTCGACGTGGCTATGCTTCGTTCCATGTATTCATGGTATAACCTGAACGTGCACGGATGCGACGAAGAAGTGCTTCCGTGGAACTTCCGGAAAGTGCGCGATGTACGTCCATATATGGATGCTCTGGATAGTGCAGGTCTTCTTCCTCCGAAGGTGGCGGACAGACACACTCCGATGGCCGACTGCCTGGCTCAAATAAACTATGTGCATCTGGTTGAAAAGAATAATTTTGTAGTGAGATAGTGGTATGCCGCAAGCAAGTATTTTCAATATGGATTGTATGATAGGAATGGCTTCTTTGGAAGATCATTCCTTGGACTGTATTATATGCGATCTTCCGTATGGTGTGCTGAATAAACAGAATCCTCATGCAAAATGGGATACGGAACTTCCTCTTGATGAACTGTGGAGTCAGTATCGCAGACTGATAAAACCAAACGGTGCTATTATCTTATTCTGTCAGGGAATGTTTACTGCCCGTCTGATGATTAGCAATCCAAAAATGTGGAGATACAACTTAATCTGGAAGAAAGGTACACGAGTATCCGGTTTCCTAAATGCAAACCGTATGCCGTTACGTAATCACGAAGATATAGCGGTATTCTACCAGAAGCTTCCTGTATATCATCCTCAAATGACAGTAGGGGAAAAGAATCACGGAAGAAATACGAGAGGAACACAATCAAATAACAAATGTTACGGAAATTTTAAGGTAGTAGATACTGTATTTACAAACGAGAAATATCCGCTATCGGTAATAGATATTCCCAAAGAGCATGACAGCTTTTATCATCCTACACAGAAGCCAGTAGCACTTTTAGAATATCTCATACGAACTTACACAGACGAAGGTGATACAGTGATGGACAACTGTATGGGTAGTTGAACGACCGGTGTAGCTTGCATGAATACAGGACGTAACTTTATCGGATATGAGAAAGAAAAGAAGTATTTCGACATTTCTCAGGAAAGAATATTTTCAGCTCAAAAGGAAGTAAAAAAAGAATTGATATGCCAATAAGCGAAACATATAACATGGACTGCATGGAATACATGCGGTCCATACCCGACAAGTTTTTTGAACTGGCCATCGTGGACCCTCCATACGGATTAGACAAAAAAAGTACACATGGAAGAGGTAAACTTAAAAACAGGTGTCTAAACAGGGGAAATATCCAGCGATGGGACATCCGTCCTACAAAGGAATACTTTGATGAATTGTTTCGCGTAAGCCAGAATCAGATTATTTGGGGAGGTAATTACTTTCCTCTTCATCCAACAAGATGTTTTGTATGTTGGGACAAAAAACAAGTTTGGGAAAACTTCTCTCAATGCGAATTTGCATGGACATCGTTTAATAAACCAGCAAAGCATATAAGCATATCAAATAAGGGAGGTAAAGCAGACAAGGGTAAATTTCATCCCACGCAAAAGCCAATCGACCTGTATGCTTATCTTTTACGTACTTTTGCTAAGCCAGGTGATAAGATTCTGGACACTCACCTTGGAAGCGGAAGTAGCAGAATAGCTGCTTACAAAATGGGATTTGATTTCTATGCCACAGAAATAGACAAAGATTATTTCGATGCGCAAGAAAATAGATTCAGTGAGGAGTGCATGAATGAGATTAATACCGCAAACGGGAAACTGATACAAGGAGATTTATTTAAACCATGAACGTCACCACCGATACAATAAACCACATATACCAGTATGCCACCTACCGCACAAACGAGCGTTGCGGAGAAACCGTAACCGTTCCAGGACTTACGGAAGGTGCGCATACCTTTTGCCGTAGCCGGCTGGAAGAAAAATATATGTTTGTGCTTTCGGCTGTGAAGGGACTTCCTCGCGTGATGCGTTACAGCAATCGTCCGGAAGGCGCTCCATGGATTCTGGCACGCGGTCACGGAAGCCGATACGAAGGGGCCACGCTCGATTCAGCCGAGCGCCTGCTGGTAATGGCCGTCGCGCTCGGTATTGTGCGTGTGATGAAACCATCCTGCGACTCGTGCGATGTTCCGAATGTGGTGATTGACGACGAACGACTGCGGAAAATGGAAATGCTGCATCCCAAACATTCCAGACGTTTTTCATTATTGAACTGGTAAACCTTACTCTATGCTAACACTCGCCAACCGGACCTACGTTCTATGCTTCGAACAGTCGTACACAGCGGCTGCACTCATGGAGTGGATTGAAGCAGGAAAAGAGCCCGAAATATCTATCCGGAATGCCAAAAAAGGAGTAGAACGAAGCGTCGTTCTTACCATAAAAGACAAAGACGGCATTTATCTATCACTTATTCAGTGTATTGCATCTGTTACATCAGCAAGAATACATATAAAATCGGAGGTTTTATGAAATTTAGCAACAATTTTAATGCGATTTCGGTTGAAAATTATTACATTTGCCATGTCATACAATGACATGTTGGGTGATAAAAGGTATTTGTAAATTCAGGGTTCCGCATCCGTGCGGAGCCCTTTGTAAAACCTGAAATACATGGCAAAGAAAAACATAAAATGCTATAACTCCGGTAAAATAGGCGGTCTTTCCTACCTGCAGGCATACAAGAACTTTGAGAATGCAGTTCAGGAGATTGCCGCGATGGGTTTCACTCCCGTAAATCCTATCATTCTCGGACTGAAACCATCGCGCCCGTACTGGATGCACATGGTGTGGGACATTCTGCTGCTTTCCCGTTGCGGTCACATCTACCTGCAGCAGAACTGGAAGTCAAGCCGTGGAGCAAGAATCGAGTTCAGGGTAGCGAAATTCCTGGGTATTCAGATATGGTTTCAGAGCAATCCTGGTGAAGAAAATTTGTACAGCGAAAATTTTTGTGATGTAATGAAATGCAAATAAAATGGGAAAAACAAAAATCAAACTTACAAGTAAGCAGAAAGCAATTATAAAAGTAATTTGCATAGCTTCCGGCCTGTTTATCGGGAACCGGATTTTCAATCATGTATCAGCTTGGCTTGGCATTGCAGTTATATGCGTGACTCTGCTAGCATCTATTTATTTAATCTATAAACACATCAAAAAAAACTTATGAAAAAAACGATTAATTTAATTATTGCGGTAATAGGAATAGTATTATTCTCCGCATGTTCTCGTGTAGCACCTAACTATGCAGGTGTATTAATGGAAAACTACGGTAAAAATGGGAAAGAAGATTTCAAGATTGTATCGGGTAAAGTATCTTTATTGGAACCTGGTACAGAACTTTTTCAAGTTCCGCTGTTCGACCAACGTGGAGGTTTCCAAGAGCCGGTTATTTTAAAAGCTGCGGACAACACAGAGTTTACAGCATGTCCGGTATATTCATATAAGGTTGTTAAGAGCCGTGCGGTAGATGTAGTATTCGACAACAAGCATATCGGTGGAGGAAACGATTTTATGACTTCACTTGAAGATAATATACTTGAGCCACGAATGTATGACCTGATAAAAGAAGAAAGCAGGAAATATAAGACAGACAGTCTGATGGCAGACGGAGGTTCTCTTGCTTTTGAAAAAAATCTGGAACAAATAGTAAGGAAAGAATTTAATGATAGAGGTCTTGAATTGAGAAGCTTCTCTGCTCAGCTTGAATTTTCAAATAAAGTAAGAGAAAAGATAGACAGTCGTAACGAAGTAAATACCAATATTTCCGTTCTTGACCAGCAAATTGAAGAACAAAAAAGCGTAACGAACTGGAACAACTTCGTACAGAACAGCTTTTGATTCAAAGCCGTGGTTTAACTAAAGAAATTCTTCAAAAGCAGTTTATTGAAAAATGGGACGGTAAGACACCATTATACGGTGTTGTTCCTGAATTTCTTAAACTCACGAAATAACTATCTAAATAGCCAAGTTGAATAAAATGGCTCCCGCGTGAAGTGTGTTGGCGCACGTTTTCCATAATGTTTAGTTTAAAAGTTTTGACAAATTCACATTTCAGGGGTTCGACTCCCCCGCGCGGGACTAAATCTTAAAAGAAACGATATGATTAACAAATGTACATTCATCGGTAATCTGGGGAAAGACCCCGATTATAAAGTGCTGGAAAGCGGACACAAGGTAGCAAGTTTCTCCATCGCCTGCAGCCGGAAAGTGAAAAACAAGGAAAATGGAGAGACAAAGGAATATACGGAATGGATTCCCATTGTGGCCTGGGACAATCTGGCCGAAATCATCAGTCAGCTGGCCCGCAAAGGTTCGCAGGTGTATGTGGAAGGAGAGTTCCGCACACGAAGCTACGAGGCAGAAGGAACCGGAGAAAAACGCTATGTGTCCGAGATATGGGCACGCGACTTCCGTCTGCTAGGGCGGAAGGCAGAATCATCGTCTGCTCCGCTTCCTACTTCGCCCGACGATTTCGGGAGTCAGTCAGCACCGGATTCTGCTCCTGCATCCGCTGCTTCGGTACAGTCTGAGGTAAAATCTACGCAGGGAACGCTCAATATGACTGACGAAAAGGATGATCTTCCTTTCTAATACGAACAGATTAATCATTTAGCGATATGAACGAATTTACAAACCCGGCAGGGAATCTGGGAAACAATCCTTTCTTGCAGGCTCCCTCCACCATTTCACCCATGAAGGGGAAAAGCTCTGAAACAGGGCTTGCGGCTTCTATAAGCCGTCCGAAATCCATGATTCCCGTCAAACGAAACCGGTTTGACCGCTACACTGCACAGCAGCGCATGGCCAGTGCAGACATTCTGAACGCCCACCTGCTCATGGTGGAAATCATGATGACAAATATCACTCAGAAATACATCTACGAAGTGGTTTCTTGCCTGAAGGAACGCGGACTGATGCGTCACAACATGAAGCGCAGGGCCAACGAACTGGTAAATCTGTCTAGTGACCTTATGAAGCGATGCAATGCGCACGATGCCATGCAGGTTCGTACCTTTACAGAAACCATCCACCCCGGGCTGTCCGGAAGTTTTATTAGGGGGGGCGGCACACTGACACAGAAGCTTCAGAACATCTTCTGGAAAACCTACGGAGAAAAAATCAACCTCATTTATTTTGCAACAAAGAATGCGCTCGACAAGTGCAACGTGCGCCAGAGCGACCTTGTATCGAACATGGAGATGGTGGCCATGATGTGTACCACCGGAATCGAGTTCTACGACTGCATGTGCCGGAAGGTGGACGGTCTGCTCAACGGAGTAGGGAAGGTGAACCGGCAGAAAAGCCAGCACAACGAAAAGATGATGGCTGCGGTGAAAGATATGCTGCGTGAAATGGTGGGAAACATTGAAATACCCGATAAGGAGGGAACGGATGTGCGCACCTTGACCGCACAGTTCCAGATGGAGCTGGTGAAAGACGACCTGCTGAAACTGGTGGAGAGCGGAATCGTTTCGCTACAGGTAGAGTTTATAGAATACGTCATCGCCACTCTGCGCATGAAGATGGCCGGAGAAGGGCTCTGCTTTCAGGACTACCGCACACTGATGGCACGCATGGGAACTAAGAACAACGTGCGCATGCTGCTGAATGAAATCGCTTCGATACCTCTTCCTGAATCGGACGACTATGAGGTGTACGATGCCATGGAAATGCTGCCCGATGCAAAGGCAGAAGGCGAAAGCGTGATTGACAAGTTCCGTCACCTATGCCTGGAAGACCATATACGCACAGTACCTGAAACAAACGAATCCATTACTCTCAGAAAGCTTCGTCAGGAAGTCTACCGCAATCACGGTACACTGAGTATGCTTACCCTACGCTATCTGTACAACGTGTTTGGCACAAAGAAGGCTATGGCAGAATACATAGTGCGTGCGGATGCCGACGTAATGGCGCGTACACTCCGCATGCTGAAAACGGTCAAAGTGAGTCAGCTTGCACTGAAAGACGGATGCCGCTACGAACTCAACCTCGGTCAGGGCGTGCGTGCCATGTATGAGATGCACGGATATACCCGCGAAAAGTTTGCGTCCATGACCGGTGTAGGTATCAACCGATTGCTGGAACTGGAGGCAATGGGCGACATTGCACGCTATCCCAATGCAGAGAAAGCCGTCGGTCCGCTGGTAATGGACGTGGGTAAGATGCTGGGTGCAGACCCCCGTTACGTGCTGTTTGCTTCCTTATGTGAGACAAAAGAGAAAGGCACACTCCCGGAGGTTTACAAACGCCTTTTCCGAGAGATGGAGAAAGTATATAACGACAACAACGATAAATCAGAAGAAGATGGGAAAGAAGAAAAAAAGGAATAACAAACGAGTAAATCCTCCTGAAATAAATAAAAGAATACTCAATGGTTTCCTTGATATGAAATCAGACGCTGGAAATATGATGGAACTATTCGGAGGTTTCTGGCCATTAATTGAGAAAAAAGAACAGGATATGTTAAACATCCGAGATATAACCGAAGTTCCACAGCTTGATTTCAGAAAAATAATAGGCAATAAACAACCATCAGGAACTAAAATAGCAACATATATGGAAGGTAAAATTAATGTATCAAAATTCATTGTCGGTCAGGTAGTAAAGCTGAAAGACTACGACTCGCTTAAATTGGCAAATGAGACCCTGACGTATCAGATGTGGGAATTTGATTTAAAACATATCTCAAATGCTCAGGTTGCAATCTACAAAGTGCATAATACACGTCAACTCCGCAAGGACGGGAAGCCAGTGTTCTGGTATGAGGTAGGACAGTGGGGTCGGAACATAGTCGACGTTCCGGAAGATTTTCTGGAAGAACTGCCTGAACCGGTAAATATACCTTCTGATAACGAAGAAGGAGAGAAACAACCGGAGAATCCTGTAGAAGAAACTATGGATGAAATGGTTGAGAAGTTTGAAGAGGTGTTGCACGAGCTGGTATCTTACGATAAAATGGCAGGTGGAGATCCTAATCTTTATCATTTAAGGATAAAGAATTTTTTCGAGGCATGTTTCATGAATAAAACTTCGAATCCAGAAAAAATAGAATGCTTGATGCATATTACAAGTATTGCCCGTGCTGCATATCAACATTATGCGCAAGTTACGCTTTCTATGGCCGAAATCAGTCAAGAACAGATTTACACCTACCGCAAAAAGAATGCCGACTATGGAAACGCCTTTGAAAAGTCAATGGACGAAGACGGAATCCTGGTAGCTAAAATCCGCATCGGTGACAAAATTCGGAGAATAAATTCCCTGATTAAAAATAATGGTGAAGGGCAGGTGAAGGACGAAAAGCTTGAAGATACATATCTCGACCTGGCCAACTACTGCGTGATGACAATTCTTTGGATCAGAAAACAACAATCTAAATAAAATAACTATGGCAGGAAGTAATATCAGCAGAGACCACATCGCTATGGAAGCTATGAAGGTGCTCATGGAGAAAACAGTTTCAAACAATCTGAAATTAACAGGAAGGATCAAACGATTCTTTGGTCTGAATCATAAGACATATACAGCATTTGACGAGAAGATGATAGCTAAATTATCATACAATATAGCCGATGCCATGATTGCCCAACGCGAAAAAACAATGGAGGACAAATTATGATGCACACATGGTTTGAAGGAAAAATCCGCTACGAAAAGGTAGCGGAAAACGGGATGAACAAGAAAGTGACAGAGCCCTATCTGGTAGATGCCCTGAGTTTCACCGAAGCTGAAGCACGTCTCATTGAAGAAGTCACGCCGTTTATTTCGGGAGAGTTTACCGTGACCGACATCAAGCGGGCCAACTACAGCGAGATATTTCCGTCCGACGAGG
>OGHJ01001700.1_pt1 | contig 22019 bp, 19 predicted proteins | sample 1571351 | NCBI WGS metagenome assembly OGHJ01 (sample SAMEA2582037, study PRJEB24529) | metagenome | biome: Human gut stool | place: China | collected 2011 | reverse complement strand
GAACATGGATGCTGTTTGGGAGAACATCATTGTTCAAATCGGCGGTATCACGATACAGCGACTTTACCGTGTCTCAGGCGGACAAGGACGCCATCCGGGAGGTCCTCACCGCCTATGAGGCCCTGCAGTGAGCCGGGGTATGAAACGTCTGCTCACCCTGCTCCTGTGCGCGGGAATGGCCCTCTCCCTCTGCGCCTGCGGCGGCTCCGCCCCGGAAACGTCGGCGGCGCCGGAGCGTGGGGACGAGGTTTTGACCTCCGGTGTGGTGAGCATCGACGGCATCTGTGTGGATGACTCCTACGTGGAGGAGGAGGGCAGCCCTCTGAAGATGGTCTACCTCCTCTACACCGTGACTGCCGCCGACAGCAACCTGGAGACCGACAGCAAGTATACGGAGCTCACCATCAACGACAGCAATACCTATGAGTCGGAACACTACGGCCCGGAGCAGTGCAAATACATGTCCAGTTACTACTATAGCTCTTACATCGAGGATGTGTATGTGGGCACGTCCCTGAAGGTGGCGGCCACCTTTAAGATCCCGGAAGGCGACCTGGCCCCCGGCAGGACCATCACCATCTCCGACAGCCAGATACCCGATATGGAGGCCCTCCGCCTGTCCACCGATGATATCCAGCGCTTTGCCGACCAGGAGGAGATGGCCCAGGCCATGGACCCGGAAGGCTACGCCGCCGAGATGAACAGACGGGCCGAGGCTGACGCCGACACCCAGGAGCAGGTCAAGTCCCTCATCAACGGTTACTACTGGAGCTGTTACCTCAACAGCATCACCTACGAGTTGGAGTTCTGGGCCAAGGACAACTTTGAGGTCCGTACCAGCCTGGGCACCAGCAGCACCGGCACCTATTCCGTCCGGAATGGGTATATCTTCTGCACCTATCCTGACACGGGTTATACCGTAGAGGTGCCTTATGAGATCGTGGGCGGCGAGATCGACCTGGACATCATTGGCGCCTTCGACGTGCGCTGAGAGAGGAGCGTTGCCCATGAAAGGAAAACAAATCACAAAGGGACAGAATCCCTGGATTCTGGCGGGCATGGCGGTGGGCATCGTCGCCATCCTGGTGGGCCTGGTCTTTCTCTTCGGCTTCAAGGATGAAATCTTTTACGGCTCGGCCAGCAGCAGCTCCGGGGGCACTACCCGACTGGGAACCGCCGTCTTCGGCGCCGACTTCTACACCGACATCTACAAGTCCACCACCTTTGCCGGCAACGCTGTCAAGGGCGTCTACGAGCTGCTGAGCACCTGCTTCGGTGCGCTGTTCCTCTTGTTGGGAGCCGCCGACCTGTGCTTCTTTGGGAGCAAACTTTCTTTGGCTGGGAAGGCTGAAGAACCAATCGCCTCGGCGGCAGGTCAGCCCGCGGAGGGGAGAGAAACCATGTCCGCACAGGAAGCGGAGCCCCGGACGGAAGCTTCTGCGGAGGGCGGAGCCGGCAGCGCAGAGTGAAGAAATAAAAAAGAGGGCGGGAGATCTCCCGCCCTCTTTTTTGCCTGTGTCAGTGTCCGTAGGGTGACCAGGTGGCCGGCACGGGGTTTCAGCCTAGATTTTCTCAGAGACGAAAAGAAGCTGCCGCTCCCGAAATTTGATCCATGGGCGTTTACAAAGGCCAGCGCATGTTGTACATTAGGTTTGGAAAAGAAGGACGCCGGACCTGTGCCGGAGAAAGGAAGGGACAAGGTATGACACAGCGGGAACAGGAGAGAGGTCCGGTCATCCTGACGCCGGAGGACGTCCGGCGGCTGGAGTCCTATGACAACGGGGTCACCGGGTATTTTTACCGGATGCTGGACGATCTGGAGAACTGCATCCGCACCGGGGTGAGCCAGGGCCGCTTTACGGAGGAACAGGCGCGGGAGGACCTCCAGGTGGCGCTGTGGTACTCCTTTGCCTGCAACAATTTGGATGAGTATGAGTATTATTACAAGGCGGCGCAGTGGATGCCGGCCTCGGAGAAAAACGCCGGCGGCTGCGGCGTCTGGTACTATCGCTACGCCTGCGCGCTGATCTATTGCAGCCGGCTGGAGGAGGCCCTGGCATACGCCGAGCGGGGCGTGTCGGAGGAGCCGGACTATCCCTGGGGCTGGCTTCAGGTGGGACGGCTGCGCAGCCACTTTGGGGACCGGACGGGTGCTCTGGAGGCGGCGCGCCGGGGACTGGCCCTGGTACCGGGGGACCACGAGTTCCTCACCCTGGAGGAGGACATCCGACAGGGCAGGGACTTGGCTCAGATGGAGTTTCACTGGATCGACCCGGACAGCGACCGAGCCCTTCAGCGGGAGGAAAGCCCGGAGATCGCTGACAAGCGCCGCGCTGTGGCCTGCATCCTCCGGGACGAGGAGAATCTGGCGGCCATCAAACGGCTTCTCTCCCCCACAGAATGGGAGGCCGACGCCCCCTTCTGCACCTTGACCATACCCTATGGCGCCGGGACTCTGCTGGGGCGGTTCTGCATGAACGAGGCGGCCCTCTCCAAGCTGCCGTTCTCCTGGGTCAGAGAGCTGATGCGCCGGCTGCCGGAGCTGGAGCGGCGGGGAAGAGTGTTTTTGGCCACCCAAGCCGATGTAGATGCCGACGGGGCGGAGCTGGAGTGGTTCTCTGTTGGCCAGGACAGGGATCTGCGCCTGTGCTACTGCCAGGAGCGCGAGCATCAGTTGGTGGCCTTTGATCCGGACTTTTCCCTGAGCAAGGCAGGCCAGCCGGCCCTCAGCCGGGCTGAGGGAGGCACCTTTTTGGCCTTTGTCCTGCTGGAGGAGCCGGTGTGGGACGCCGACCGGTTCCGCCAAGACCTCAGGGACCAGTGGGGCATTCCCTGCATGACGGAGGAGCGGGAGGATGAGGAGGGCGGCAGCACACTGGTCTTTGAAGTGGACGGTATGACGGCGGCGTTGAGCCTGCTCCCCATGCCGGTCCCTCACGGTGAAGCGGTGGAGCGGGCCAAGTGTAACTATCTGTGGGGGGAGGCGGTGGAGGCCGCCGGTGCCCACAGAGGCCATGTCGTAGTCACTGTGCTGGCTGAGGAAGGGAATCTCCGAGACGCCGCCATGCTGCAGGCGAAGCTGGTGTGTTCCGCCTGCCGTCAGCAGGGTGTGCTGGGGATCTACGCCAACGGGACGGTCTATGATCCGGACTTCTATCTGGGGTGCGGCGGACTGCTCCGGGAAGATGAGCTGCCCCTGCCTGATCTGGTCTGGGTGGGACTCTATCGGGATGAGGACGGCCTCAACGCCTATACGGATGGCCTGAGCGCCTTCGGAAAGGATGAGATCGAGGTGCTCTCCAGCAGAGCCCAGCCTGGAGAGCTACGGAACTTCCTCTATGATGTGGCGGACTACGTGATCGCGCAGGACGCCGTCCTTTTTGACGGGGAGACCATCGGCACCAGCGAGAATGAGAAGCTCCCCATCACCCGCAGCGCCGGAGTCTGGCACGACGGGATGACCTTGAAGATCCAATATCACGGAGAACGGGAAGCAGACTGACACGCAGAGAGAAACAAAGCCCCGCCGACATAAAAGTCGGCGGGGCTTTGTTTCTGTCACCTGACGGCTGTCAGGCGTAAGTGTCGATGTAGGTGCCCTTGGCCGGAGTCGGCTGCTGCGCCAGCATCTCCAGCATGGACTGGGCGGCCATCTCCTGGGTATCCATGGCCTTCTTGCTCACGGCGATGGAATAGCTCTCCTGGAGCTGAGCGGCAGAGAGACTGGTGGCGGTGGCGGCAATGCCTTCCATCAGGTCCATAAAAATATCTCCTTTCAGACAGTGTGGTCCGGGTTCTCTCCGGCGGGCGGCTGAGGCTGGCCCAGGGAGAGGGCGGAGAACAGGGCCTCCATGGCCTGACTGGAGGGGCTTTGCGCGGTGTCCTGGTTGGCGGAGACAGCCTGCTGCAGTTCACTGCGCAGGATGAGCACATCCTTGGGAGCATCGATACCGATGCTGACGGTACCGTTGGCCTCCGTCTCCAGGATGGTGATGCGGATCTGATCTCCCACAAGAAAGCTCTCGCCCGCTTTGCGGCGCAGGATCAGCATGGAGCAGTGCCTCCTCTGTCGGAGAAGTCGCCCAGTCGATGGCGCATGTGGTAGGGCGTGCCCTCCAGGATCACCTGTGCGGCGGTGCGGTCTTTGGGCTGGATCACAATGGGACAGCGGAGGTTCACCGTGCTCTCACTGACGGGCTCCTTGACCACGCAGAGCACGTAGTAGCCCAGTTCACCGCTCTCCTCGGCACCCAAGAGCTGAAGCTCTTCAGGGGAGAGGACAGGGGAGTAGTCCGGACAAAGGGAGAAGGGATCCATGACCACAAAGGCCAGGGCGGGGGTGCTGACACTTTGCAGGCACAGAAGGCTTCCGTTGCTGCCAGCGAAGGGGAGCGGCAGAAAACGATGTTCCGACTCAAAGCCGAAGAGCCCGTTCGGGAACGTGAGAAGATCCTCATGCTCGTATTCCACAGGGCCGAAGTATTTGGTGTCGATTTGCAAAAGGATGCCTCCTCTTATGCCTTTACATCTACCGGCTCATAATTGGGATCGGAAGAGGGCGGCACATACAGAGGGCCGCCCACATATTTGATGATGACGTCGGGGCGCTGGGTCAGGTGGTGGAGCAGGTGACCAGCCGGCTGGAAGAGCGCATGGGTCTGAAGCTGGAGCGGGCCTGTGTGGCGGCGGCCGGCCGGGCGCTGCGCACCGAGCAGGGCCATGGCGTGCTGGAGCTGCCTGAGACCGGAAAACTGGGTGAGGAGCAGCTGGGCCAGCTGGAGGCAACGGCGGTGGCCGACGCCGAGCAGCACCTCCAGGAGGGAGAGGACCAGGGGCAGCGGCTCTTCCTGGTGGGCTACACCGTGACACGGTTCCTCCTGGACGGCTATCCCATGACCAGTCTGCTGGGCCACACCGGCCGGAAGGTGGAGGCCGACGTGGTGGCGACCTTCCTGCCCGGCGAGGTGGTGGACAGCCTGTATGCCGTGCTGCGGGAAGCCGGACTGGAGGTGGCCAGTCTGACGCTGGAGCCCATCGCCGCCCTCAACGCCGCCATCCCTGCCGAGCTGCGGCTGCTGAATCTGGCTCTGGTGGACATCGGTGCCGGTACCTCCGATATCGCCATCTGCCGAGAGGGCAGCGTGGTGGGCTACACCATGGCCACCGTGGCGGGGGACGAGATCACTGAAGCCCTCATGCGGACCTACCTTGTGGACTACCGCACCGCGGAGGAGATGAAGGCGGCCCTGGGGCAGAGTGAGACCATCACCTTCACCGACATCCTGGGGATGGAGCAGACCTGCGGGGCGGAGGAGGTATTGGCCGCCGCCGATCAAGCCGGACAGTCCCTGGTGGATGAGGTGGCTGCCCGGGTGCTGGAGCTCAACGGGGGAGCCCCTTCGGCCCTGTTCCTGGCCGGCGGCGGCAGCAAGCTCTCCTCCCTGCGGGAGAAGATGGCCCAGGCCCTGGGCATGGACCCCAGACGGGTGGCCCTGGCGGGTGCCCACTTCAAGACCAGCGCCTTCTCCGATACGGTAGAGCTGGAAGATCCGGAGTACACCACCCCTCTGGGAATTGCAGTGTCCGCGGGTCTGGGGCTCATCAGCGACAGCTACCGTATCCTCCTCAACGACCGGCCGGCCAAGCTCTTCCGGAATGGCCGCCTGACGCTGCTGGAGCTGCTGATGATGAACGGCTACGGCTACCGGGATCTGCTGGGCCGGAACGGAAAGAGCGCGGTGCTGGAGGTAGATAGTCGGCGGGTGGTCTTCCACGGCGAGCCTTCTCAGCCCGCTGTGCTGGAGGTCAACGGAGCACCTGCCCGGCCTTCCGATGTGATTCACGCCGGAGACAAAATTCGCTTTGTCCCGGCCACACCCGGAGCCGACCGGAAGGTGACGGTCCGGGAGGTGCTGGAGCGCCTGGGGGCGCAAAGTCTTCTGGCTGACGGGGTGCCGCTGGCCCTGGAGGACGAGGTTCCCGCGGGCGTCCGGCTTCAGACGGGCGCAGCGCCAGTGGCTGAAAAGCCGGAGCCGCCGGCTGTCAGTGAGCCGGAACGGCCGGCGGCGGAGAGCTGCCGCCTGACCCTCAACGGCCGCACGCTGCTGCTGCCCCCCAAGCCGGAGGGCGGGCCCTATTATCTCATGGATCTCCTGGAGCGCTCCGGTATCGACTTTGAACACCTGGACCGCCCGGTCCGCCTGGCAGTCAACGGCCAGGCCGGCGCGTTTCAACAGGTGCTCCGGCCCGGCGATCAGGTGGAGATCCGATATGAAGCGTAAAAAGGATGTGGCTCTTTTGAACCGATGTAAGATACAGCTGTCTCTGGTAGGGCTTGCGCTGCTGCTTACCCTGAGCGGGTGCGGCGGCGGAGGGGCAGAGATGCCCGAGACCTACGCCGTAGGAGATGACAGCATGCCAGCTCTGGGCACAGTGGGCGTCCCCGGAGCGGAAGGGACGACCTTCACCACAGAGCAGGGGGAAGAAGGGGCGCCAGTCACCTATGTGTATGGCGGCCTGGTCTCCGGAGGCGCCGAGGCGGAGATCTATGTGGACGCGCTGACGGCAGACGGGACGTGTTCGGTGATCGATGAGTCGGGCGTTATCCAGGAAGCGCCGGACTTCACGGCGGAGGAGGGCTCTGTCCTGGTGGGCAAAAATACCCAGGCGGAGGATGGTATTCTCCAGGTGGCGCTCCAGTGGACGGCAGACAGCTGTACCGTCACCGTGTCAGTGGTGGAGGGACTTCAGGTGTCGGAACCCAAGGATGAACCCACCATTACCGTGACCCAGGCGGTGGACAGCATCGAGTCCATGTCCTCCGCCCTGTTGGGACTGGAGGGCACCTCTATGGAGGATTATCTGGTCTATCCCCAGGACGGCTATGTGCTGGTGGACGGAGAAACCTGCTACCAGATGAATGTCTACAGCAAAGATCACTCCATCCAGGAGACCTGCATGCTCACTCTGGATGGCAAAACCCTCTACCGCCTGGACCGGGAGACCGGGCAGGTGGAACAGGTGAAGGGATAAAAAACGGAGGAGGTCCGGTGACGGGCCTCCTCCGTTTTTCTGTGTATGGACAGGCATTCAGCCCAGCAGGGCGGACAGATCAATCATAGCCTGCGTCTCTTTCGCACCCAGGTCGGCCAGGATCTGGGTCTGAGCCTGGATGGCGGCCTCATAGACGGCGATCTCCTGGGTGAAGTCGCCGCCGGTCTCCTCGTAGCGGACGAAGAGACTGCGGGTGGCGGCGTCCACATCGGCCTTGGTGAAGCCGATGTCGGTGCCCCAGTAGAGGTTGTCCTGGTTGTCCTCGCCCCAGAGCATGTCGTCCTGGATGGCGATGACCTCGGGGGAGAAGTACATGGCATACCACTCCAGCACGTTGTTCACAGTCCAGGCGTACTCGTCCACGGCGGTGGCCACGTCGCCGGTCTCCAGGCAGGCGATGATATCCCGGCAGAGCTGGATGTTCTCCTGGGGAGCCTCGTGGGGGACGATAGGCCGCTCGTACATGAGGCCCAGCAGGTTTTTCTGGGCGAACTGGAAGGCGGCCAGATTCTGGGCGGTCAGCGCCCGGCCCTGGGCCCACAGCTCAGCCATAGCGGCGGTGTCACCCTCGGCGCGGGCGGCGGCGTAGTCGTCGTTGACCTGCTTGACCTGATCGGCCATGGTCTGGGCGGCGGTGTTCAGACCCTCCAGGGCGGCCTTGTAGGCCTCCACGTCCACACCGGCCTCCGCCATCAGGTCCTCGTCCATGGAGGCGAGAATGCGGTCATACTGGGCGGTGAAGTCCAGGTAGAGGGCGGGGGTCTGGTCGATATACATGGCCAGGGCGCCGTAGTACTTCAGGTTGAAGTCCATGACGGCCTCATTGTAGGTGTCGGGGGTGTCGTACTGGCTGTGGTAGATGTCCACGTAGAAGGGGAAGACGGTCTCCATATCCTTCTGGAGGAGGAAGCCGTTCACCGTGGAGGGTACACCGGCGGCGTAGTAGGAGAAGTCGTCGGAGTAGGTGTAGGTCTGGTAGCCCTCAGTGAGGACGCCGTCGGGGAAGCAGCCCTCGGGATCGGGGGAGTAGGGGTACTCGTTGGCGAAGTAGTCCAGCATGGCGTACATCTCGGGGGCGGAGTAGGTGCTGGTGTAGGTGTCGAACTCATAGGCGGGAAGCTCGAAGTTGAGGAAGGCCAGGGTCTTGCCCACCCACTCGGGGTGGACGTTGTTGATCATCTCCCAGGCGCCCACAGTCCAGTCGTACTGGGTGTAGGAGGAGCCCCACTCCTCGGCGCCATGGAGGCAGAAGACGATGTCGTTCTCGGGCTGGTAGCCGGAATCAATCATGCCCTTGGCCATGGCCAGCACCAGACCCACGGCACAGTTGTCGTCCTGGAAGCCGGTGAAGTGGACGTCGTAGTGGCCGCCAACGATGATCTGGTAGTCGGAGGACTTGCCAGGGATGCGGCCCAGGATGTTGTAGGTGGTGCCGTCCTCACTGACCTCGTTGTCCACCACCAGGGTGGCGGTGACGGGGCCTTCAGAGAGCTTGGCCTGGATGGCCTGAGAGTCGGCAAGGCCGATGGACAATGTGGGGATGGCGGTGGGGCCGCAGATGTCCTGGCAGTTGAGGGCGTCATCAGCCACCTGGGCAAAGCCGCCCACATTGGCGGCCAGAATGGCGGCAGCGCCCTGATGCTGGGCCTCCAGCATGGGGTAGGTGATCCACCAGTTGCTGCGCTGGTCGATATCGATGAGGACGATCTTGCCCGTCACGTCCAGACCCTCGTAGTCCCACATGGTGCCGTCGCCCACATAGACGATCTCGGCGGTAAGACCCTCGACGGGGGTGGAGGCGGTGGCGTAGGAATAGACGGTGTATTCCTCCCCGTCCACGGTGAGGCTGGCCCCGTTGAACTGCCAGCGGTCGCAGTCGGCGGCGGCCTTCTCTACGTCAGAGAGACCAATCTCCTCCATGAGGCCGGCCAGATAGTCGGCGGTGGCGTGTTCGGCGTCGCTGCCGGCGTTCCGGCCGCCCAGCTCGGAGTTGAAGAAGTCGGGGTTGGTGCTCAGCTCCAGGGCCACGTCGTAGGCATAATCGGCGGAGGCGGCGGAGAGAAAGCTCTCGTAGGCGGTGCCGGGGTCAGTGGCGGCAGGGACCTCGCCGGTGGGGGCGGGGGTGGTCTGAGCCGTGGTGCCGCAGGCGGCCAGGCCGGAGACCAGGCCCAGGGTCAGGAGCAGTGCGGTGAGTCGTCTTTTCAATTCTGTGTTCCTCCTCAAAGTCTCTTTCTATAAACAGCCCAACTTCGGGCCGTCTACCGGCGGGAGGCGCACCGCAAAGAGAAATGAGGACAAAAAAGGCGGTGCGCCGGAAAGCGCACCGCCTGTGAAGGGCACGGCTCCGCATAGGGAGCCGCGGTCATGATGTGTCAAGAGGGATACGCCGCCGGAGAGGGCGCCGCGTATCAGTGCCGTGGTTGGGCCGCCGGGAGGGTGGCTTCTGCACAGGAGCACCGGGTGCAAAGATGACTTTTCCACTCTTATTGACCATTTCACAAGTTGATGCGTTTTCCAACTTATAAAACCTGAGCGTCCAAGCGCTCAATCAATAAGGCAACAAAAGTTGCCAATCCGTACCCGCGGTACGGTCCCCGGCTCTTCGACGGGTTTTCGGCATTTGACCCGGCCGTCCGTGTAGCCTCGGCTCCCCAGGCAGAGGAGCGGTCAAAATCTTTGATCAGATGACTCCAATCAGAAGCCGCATGAAGCGGCAGGAGGTAGCATACCATTTTTTGCATGAAAATGCAAGAGTTTTTTTCGCACCCAGATCATGGATTGATGCGGTCGGCCTCGGTGATGGGGCGCAGCACCCGGCAGGGGTTCCCCGCCGCCACCACGCCGGGTGGAATGTCGTGGGTGACCACGCTCCCCGCCCCAATGACGCTGCCGCTGCCGATGGTGACCCCCTGGAGGATCACCACGTTGCCGCCCAGCCACACGTCGTCCCCCAGGGTGATGGGGAGGGCCCGCTCCAGGCCCTGGGCCCGCTGGGCGGCGTCCAGAGGGTGGTTGGCGGTATAGAGCCCGCAGTTGGGTCCCAGGAAACAGTTCTTGCCCAGGGTGATGGGGGCTCCGTCCATGAGGTAGACCCCGTGGTTGAGAAAGCTGCCGTCGCCGATGCGGCAGTTGGCGCCGTAGTCGGCGTAAAAAGGGGAGAGGATGGTGACGCCATTTCCAAGCCCGGGGATCAGGGTACGGAGCAGTGCGCTCCGTGTTTCGGTGTCGCCCGGCGCCGCGGCGTTGAAGGCGGCACAGAGCTCCTCCGCCTTCATGCGGGCGGCGAGAAGCTCGGGGTCGAAGTTGGCGTCATACCAGAGTCCGGCGTCCATTTTTTCCTTTTCTGTCATGGGGACTGCCTCCTTACAGGTTCATGATGAGGGGCACCAGTACGGGGACGGCAAAGGAGAGAATGACCCCGGAGACGAAGGAGTAGATGGTGATGCGCTCATGGGTGGACCCCACCACAACGGGGAGCACCGTGTCCATGGCGGCGGCACCGGGGAGGGCCACGCATTCGATATAGCCCAGGCGTTTGGCCACGATGGGGATGAGGAGGATAGAGCCCACCTCACGCATGACGTTGGAGAGAAAGGCCACGGCGGAGAGTGTGGCGGAGTAGGTGGAGAGGAGCATGGGTGCCAGGGAGTACCAGCCGAAGCCGGCGCTGGCGGCCATGGTCTCCTGGGCGCTGAGCGGGAGGAGAAGGCTTCCCAGGGCGGCGAAGCCCAGAGTGCCGGCGGCCACGGCCACGGGGATAAGGAGGACCTTGAACCCGGCGGCCTTGATGTCCCGCCACACGTTGCCCTGACGTCCCATGTCCACGCCGACCAGGAAGAGGATGAGACACAGCCCCACAGTGATGAGGGTGCCGCAGTGCTCTGCCAGGGCCTGAGGGATGAAGAGATAGCCTGCGGCAATGCCGCCCAGGACGGCGCCGATGATCCAGCCGGTCATGCCCCCTTCACCTCCTCCTCGTGCTCCTCCCGCTGGGAGGAGGTCCGTCCCTGGCTGTCCAGACCCAGAAGGCGGCGGACCAGGGTGACGGCCAGCAGGGAGCCGGCCAGGGCAAAGACGGTGATGACCAGAGCGGAAAGGCCGATTTCACCAAGAGAGGAGATGACTTTGTCGTCGGCGCCGATCTCCACCCCCAGAACGGCGATGAGGGCGATGAGGGCCACGGACTGGAGCCGGCCCAGCCAGGGGAGCTTCCGGCTCCGGACCGATTTGCGGGAGCCCACAAGGACGCCCAGAGCCAGCATCCCGATGTAGAGGAGCAGGCTGAAATCCATATACTGCACAGTGGTGCCTCCTGTTCTTTTGATGGGGCGTCCCATTCCCGAAGGACGCCCACCCATTCCCAAGGAATAAGGTACCAGATATGGCGGCCCAATGCAACAGGCAAAACGCCCTCCGCTCTTTCGGAGCGGAGGGCGCTTAAAATTAAATGACGGTCTTGGTTTTCCAGCGGCCGCTGAGGAAGCGGTTGAGGAAGACAACCGCCCGGACGATCCAGTCGATGAACATGGCCACCCACACGCCCAGCAGGCCGATCTGAGGCACCAGCAGGTAGGAAAAGCCGATGCGGAAGATCCACATGGAGCACATGGAGACGATCATGGTAAACTTGGCATCGCCGGAGGCGCGGAGGGCGTTGGGCAGGGAGAAGGACATGGGCCAGAAGATGAGGTCGAAAACAGCGCACCACCGGAGGACCTGGATGGCCATAACGGCGGCACCGGGGGTGAGGCCGAAGAGGCCCACCACAGGGGTGGCAAAGAAGAAGAGCAGGACGCTGAGGCTGCCCATGGCCAGATAGACGATGGTCATGAGCTTGCGGGTGTAGCGCACGGCCTGTTTGGAGTCGCCGGCGCCCATACACTGGCCCACAACGGTGATGAGGGAGAGGGAGATGGCGTTGCCGGGCACGTTGACCACACCGGCCACGGAGTTGGCGATGGCGTTGGCGGCGGTGGCGGAGGTGCCCAGGGGGGTGACCAGACCCAGCACCAGCAGCTTGCCGATCTGGAACATGCCGTTTTCCAGGCCGTTGGGGACGCCGATGCGGAGGATCTTCTTTACCAGCTGCCCCCGGAACTCAAAATGCAGCAGGTGGTCAATGTGGATGCGGTGACCGTGCTGGCAGATGAGCCAGGTCATGAGCACCGCACCGGCCAGCCGGGAAAAGAGGGTGCCGAAGCCGGCGCCCGCCACGCCGATGTCGGCGCCGTAGATGAGAATGGCGTTGAGGCCGATGTTGACAATATTCATGAGGAGGGAGGCCAGCATGGACACCTTGCTGTTGCCCATGGCCCGGAAGAGGGCGGCGCCGGCATTATAGATGGCAAGCAAGGGATAAGAGATGGCCGTGAGGAGGAAATAGGTCATGGCGGCCTCCATCACGTTGTCCTCCAGCTGGCCGAAGACCAGCCGGAGGATGGGCTCCCGGAAGAGAAGACAGACGGCCATGGTGGCGGCCGAAAGGGCGCCAATGGCGTAGAAGAGCTGTTTGGCGGCGGAGCAGGCGTTTTCCTCGTCTCGTGAGCCCAGATATTGGGCCGCTACCACCGCGCCGCCGGTGGCCAGGGCAGAGAAGACGTTGATGAGCAGGGTGCTGATGTTGTCCACCAGGGACACGCCGGAGACGGCGTGCTCGCCCACCGAGGTCACCATGATGGTGTCGGCCATGCCGATGGTCATGGCCAGGAACTGCTCCACCACCAGGGGGACGATGAGCTTCCGCAGGGCGGCGGAGGAGAACAGAGGGGCCCGTTCCGGGCTCCGGAGGACGGTCTGGGCCTCCATGGGTGCGCCTCCTTCTAAATCACAGACAGGATCAGGAACGAAAAGACATTTTACCACAGGGATACAAAAATACAACGTCGATTTTACACAAAAAAATCCGGCGGACCCGCCTCCGGACTGGAGGGGGCCCGCCGGGACGGCGCTCAGCGGTTCAGGTAGCGCCGGACCACCCGGTTGGCGGACCGGACGGCCTCGGCCTCGTCGAAGGTGGTGAGCTCCCCGTTCTGCACCACGGGGACGCCGTTGACGATGGTGTAGTCCACGTTCCCTTTGAAGCCCACGGTGCCCAGCACGGACATGGGGTCGAACTGGGCGCCCACCAGGGAGAGACGATCCAAATCGATGAGGAAGCAGTCGGCGGCCTTGCCGGGGGCGAGACAGCCGATGTCCGCCCGGCCCAGGAGCCGGGCGGAGCCCCGGGTGGCCAGCTTGAGCACCTCGTAGCCGGTGGGGGCGGCGGCGCTGGCGTGGAGCCGGTGGAGGAGGTAGCACACCCGCAGCTCCTCCAGCAGGTCGGACCCGTCGTTGGAGGCGGCGCCGTCCACCGCCAGACCCACCGGCACCCCCAGGCGGAGCATCTCAGGCACCCGGCACACGCCGGAGGAGAGCTTCATGTTGGAGATGGGGCAGTGGGCCACGCCGGTGCCGGTATCGGCCAGGAGCCGCAGCTCGTCGTCGTTGAAGTGGATGCCGTGGGCAAACCACACGTCGGGCCCTACCCAGCCCAGGGACTCCATGTACTGCAAAGGGCGCATGCCGAATTTTTCAGTGGTGAACTGTACCTCGTCCCTCGTCTCGGCCAGATGGGTGTGGAGCCGCACGCCCAGGCTCCGGGCCAGTCCGGCGGTCTCCCGCATCAGATCACCGGAGACGGAGAAGGGGGAGCAGGGGGCCAGGGCCACCTGGCGCATGGAGTAGGGAGACGGATCGTGCCATACCCGGACCAGCCGCTCCGAGTCGGCTAAAATCTCGTCAATGGTCTGTACCACGGAGTCGGGGGGCAGGCCGCCGTCCTTTTGGGAGAGGTCCATGGACCCACGGGAGGCCATGAAGCGGATTCCCACCTGGCTGGCTGCCCGAAACTGGGCGGCGATGAGGTCACCCGCGCTGTGGGGAAAGATATAGTGGTGGTCAAAGCAGGTGGTGCAGCCGGTCTTGAGGAGTTCTCCCAGACCGGTGAGGGCGGACCAGGTCACCACCTCCTCGTCCAGGCCCTTCCACACCTCGTAGAGGGTGACCAGCCAGGGGAAGAGCTCCATCTTCTGCACCTCGGGCAGGTTCCGGGAGAAGATCTGATAGAGGTGGTGGTGGGTGTTGATGAGGCCGGGGTAGACCACCATGGAGGAGGCGTCCAGCACGGTGTCAGCCTGGTGGTAGTCGGGGCCGATGGAGACGATGACACCATCCCGGATAAAGAGGTTCACCCGCTCGTAGAGGGTGTCATCGTCATCGCAGGATACCACGAACCGAGCATTTTTGATGAGCAGGGTGGGCATGAAATGACCTCCTTCCCGTGAATACGGTTGTCGTTTCTCTGTGGACTCAGTATACCACAGGACGGGCGGGAGCACAAACAAAAGGCGCCGGACATGCTGTCCGGCGCCTCAGGCGTAAGGGGGTTATTCCTCGGAGATGGTGTAGCCGCTCAGGTCGATGCGGAAGGTGTAGGTAGCCACCACGTTGTCCTGGCTGCCGTCGCTCTCCAGGAAGTAGAGGGTGTAGTCATAAATGCCGCCGTCGGTCATCTGATAGAGGCCGTCGGCCTGCTTGGCAAAGACGGCACCCCACTTGAAGAAGTAGTGGTCCTCGTCCTTGGTCCACCAGCCGGCGCCCTCCTCGGCTCCGGTCTCGCTGGAGACGGCCCAGGTGTTCAGGGCACTGCCGTTGATGGAGCGGGCGATTTTGTCGAACTTGAGGGTGCCGTCGTTCAGGGCCTGGGGCACGGCGTAGTAGACGGTGTACTCGCCGCCGCCGCCCATGCCGGACACCTGGTCCTGGCTGAGCTCACCGCTGCCGCCGTTCTGGACCAGAGCGGTGCTCTCGTCAAAGGAGAGACCCTCGGCGGTGGAAGAGACGCCCTCGGGCAGCTCGTGGGTGGAGACGGTCACATCGGAGAGCTCCACAGCGGGGGTCTTCACGCCGGACAGATCCACCTCGTAGCGGACGGCCTCAGCCTCCTCTCCCCACTGGAGGGTGATGTGGGTCTTGGGGGCAATGGAGCTGGCGTTGATGAAGAAAACAGCGTACTTTCCATCGCCGATGGCGGGGTCCTGGGTGAGGTCGGCGCTGTGATCGGCGGTCTCGTTGGCCTCGGTGCCGAAGGAGTAGCGGAAGGTCTCCTCCTCATAGCCCTCGGGGGCCTGGAAGGCCACGCCCGCCCAGGCGCCCTTTCCGGCACCCTCGCTCTGGTGGATGGGGACGATGTCTTCGGTAGAGAGGGAGACGCGGAGGAAGTCATCCTCCTGCTTGGCTTGGGCGGTCACCTGGGGAAGCGGGGTCTCAGGGCTGTCCTGGTCCACAGGACGCACCCCCACGACGCCGGGGAGGGTATCCTCCTGGCCGCCGCCGGAGCCATTGTCCTCGCCGTCCTGGCCGTTGTCGCCATTGTCCTGATCGTCATCCACAACGGGGTTGCCCTCGCTGTCGGTGGGGGCATCCACATCCTCGTCCACCTGAATGTCGCCGGGCTTGTTGCCGTCCAGCACAACGCCGTCGGCCTGAATCAGGGCCTTGTCAATGGTCCCCTGGTTATCCACCTCCACGGCGGCCCGGGCGGTGAGGGTGCCGATGGAGGCCCCCTCCGCTACGGCGATGGTGTTCTTATCACCGTCCACGGACACGGCGGCGGCCTCGGTGCCCTCGCCCAGGGTGAGGGCGTTCTCGCCCCCGGTGAGGGCCACCTCGCCCTGGACCTGGGTGCCGGTGAGGGAGACCTCGGCGCCGCTGGTCTCCACCAGCAGGTCGCCCTTCAGGGTGGAGTCCTCCACCGTAAGGGTGGCCTCTCCGGCCTTGGGGGCCATCAGCAGGCTGCCGGACACACTGGCGTCCTTCACGGTGACGCCGTCGGCAGTCACCAGCAGGATGCCGTCTACGTCGCCGGTCACCTGGGCGTTCTTCTCGTTGGCGTACTCGGCTACGGCGTTGTCCAGAATGGTGACCACAGAGGCACGGATGATATCGGCTCCCAGAGCCAGGGTATTGTTGCCCACGCCCTGGATGATGCCAGCCTTGGCCATGGCATCGATGTAGCCGGCGGACCACTCGGCGGCGGAATCGCCGTCCACGAAGCTGCTCAGGTTGGGGGCCTCAGAGGGGCGGATGCCCAGAGCACGGGCAAAGAGGACGGTGGCCCGCTCACGGGTCATGAGCTCGTCGGCGTTGCAGTTGACGCCGTCGCCCTCCAGGATGCCGGCGGCGGTGAGCTGAAGGATGTAGGGGGCGTACCACTCGTCGCCCTTCAGATCGGCGTAGTGGTTCTCCGCCTGCTTGGTGTAGCCCATGGTGCGGCTGAGGAGGGCGGCAAACTCACTCACCATCATGGCGTCATCGGGGCGCATGCCCCGGTCGTCACCCTCCACGATGCCATAGCCGTGCCAGCGCTGGAAGGCGGCCTGGCTCCAGTGGCCGTTCAGCTCGGGGAGACTGTCCGTTTTGAGCGCCACCGCCGTGGGGGCGGTGAGGGAGGCGGTCAGGGTCAGGGCCAGAAGGGCCGCAGGGATCTTTCGCATGGTAATGCTCCTTTGTGTGTTTCTGTAACAAATCGGAAAGGCGGGGCTGCCGCCGGGGGGACCAGGCGTCAGCGCCGTCCGGCTGGACCGGAGTGCCGGGTGCGCCGAAAAGAATACTAAATCGCTCTGTTTTTTTCAAGCTTGAACTTCTGGAAGGGGAGGAAAGAGTTGCTGGACGAGGCATTTTTCCGCCTGAAGGGGAACCTTTCGGACGAGATCACGTCTGAAGAGGTAAAAGCACCCACTGTGCGCCCGTCGGGAAGGAGGCCGTCCCATGAAGCTCCCCGCCCTGCCCCTCTATGCCGCCGCCCACCTCTGGGTGGACTTCGCCTGCGCTCTGCTGGTATTGGGCCGGCTGGAGGGGGGCGGCGACGCCGTCACCGCGCTGCTGCTCTACAACTGCTTCGCCTTTGCCGTCCAGATGCCGGTGGGCCTGCTGGTCGACGCCCTGGGGGGGCGGGGAGCGGCTGGCCGCCCTGGGCTGCGGCCTCACCGCTCTGGCCTGGGGGCTGCCCGGCCTGCTCCCCGCCGCCATCTGCGCCGGGCTGGGCAACGCCTGCTTCCACGTGGGGGGCGGGCTCTATGCCCTGAACGGCAGCGAAAACTGCGGTCCCCTGGGGCTCTTCGTCTCGCCGGGGGCCCTGGGCATCGCCCTGGGGACCCTGCTGGCTCCAGGGAACGCCTTCCCGGCCTGGGCGGCGGTCCTGGTCCTCCTAGGTCTGGGGGCCGCCCTCCTCCGCTGGGGCGGGGGCGTCCCCAACGCACCCCTGGACCTGGCGCCGGTGGGTGGGACGGAGGCCCTGCTCCCCCTCATATGCCTCTTCGCTGTGGTGGTGCTGCGGTCCTTCGCCGGTACCCTCTTCGCCTTTCCCTGGAAGGGGGAGCTGCCCCTGGTCCTGGCCTGCGCCACGGCGGGGGGCAAAGCCGCCGGCGGCCTGCTGGCGGACCAGTTCGGACCTCGGCGGACGGCCTGGCTCTCCCTCGGCCTGGCGGCGGCCTGCTTCCTCCTGGCAGGGCGGGCAGGACCCGGCCTGGCCGCCGTGTGCCTCTTCAACATGACCATGCCCATCACCCTCTGGGGAGCCGCCCGACGCCTCCCCGGCGCCCGGGGCCTGGCCTTCGGCCTGCTCACCTTCGCCCTCTTCCTGGGGGTGGTCCCCTCCCTGCTGGGACATGACCTTTTGCCGGCGGGCCCCCTGTCAGCCGCCCTGGCCGCCATCGTCTCCCTGCCCCTGCTCCTTCTGGGTTTGGGAAGGGGGGATGCGTTACGCTGAATCACTTCCTGTTCTGCCTGGCCCTCACCCTGGCCATCGAGCTGCCCCTGGCCCTGCTGTGGGGCGTACGGGGACAGGACCTGCTCCTGTGCGCCCTGGCCAATGTACTCACCAACCCGGCGGTGGTCCTGCTGAACCTGCTCTTTCCGGCCACTTGGCTTCTGCTTTTGCTGGAGTGCGCCGCCGTGGGGGTGGAGGGGCTGGTCTATCTACAGTGTGCTCGGCGCGTCCGGCGGCCCTTCCTGTTCTCCCTGTGGGCCAACAGCTGTTCCTTCGGACTTGGACTTGTGATTGGAGGTATCCTGTGATGAAAAAGAGACTTTTGGCCTGTGTCCTGCTCCTGACCCTGGCGGTGCTGCCAGCTACTGCCCGGGCCGACGTGGTGGCCCCCGGGCAGAAGCCCCCGGAACCCGCGGAGGAGACCACCGCCTTCGCCGAGCTTTACGGCGGTGGCTTTGTGGAATTCGATCTCTCCTACACGGACGCCCTGGAGGGGCCGGTGGTGACCGCCTTATGGCTCTATCCCGGGGCGGCGGAGTCCCTGTGTACCCTTACTGCGGAGGGTTATCCGGCGAACGAGTTGGGTCCCTGCTATGTGGACAGCAATGGGCAGTTCTGGGCCTATGCGAGCTACATCTATGGACACCGCTTTGTGTGGATCTGCCTGTCCGACCCCGCGGGGACATCGGTGGAGCCTGACCAGGCCGTGGTGGAGCGGGTGGAGGCACGGGCGGATGAGGTAAGGAGCGCCCAGCGGACGCAGCTCATCCTGGCGGCGGTGCTGGTGGCCGCCGTGGTGGCGGTGACCCTGGTCCTCATCCTCAAGCTACGGAAACGGGTCCGGCAGGCCGGTTAAAGAAAATAGAAAGAGGGCGGGCCCACATCGTGGGCCCGCCCTCTTTGCGGTTTGCAGTTACTGGATGGAGACCACCTGGTAGCCGGCCTCCTCCACGGCCTTCTTTAGCTCCTCGTCGGTGGCGGGGCCGCTGACGGTGGCGCACTTGCCCTCCAGGTCCACGGTGGCGGACTCGCCGGGCAGACCGGTGAGGGCCTTGGTGACGTGGGCCACGCAGTGCTGGCACATCATACCTTCGATCATGATTTTCTTTTCCATAATAGACACTCCTTTTTCATTTTGCGGTGTGGATTTTGTGGTTTCAGGTCCCGCAGGGACCTCCGGGGAGGCCGGGGCGGTGTGCTTGGGCTTGAAGAGCTTGAGCCGCAGGGCGTTGGACACCACACTCACCGAGCTCAGGCTCATGGCGGCGGCGCCGAACATGGGAGAGAGCTGCCAGCCCAGAATGGGGAAGAACACCCCGGCAGCCAGAGGGATGCCGATGGAGTTATAGCAGAAGGCCCAGAAGAGGTTCTCCTTCACGTTGCGGATGGTGGCCTTGGAGAGCTCCACGGCGGTGACAGCGTCCATGAGGTCGCTCTTCATGAGGACGATGTCGGCGGACTCGATGGCCACGTCGGTGCCGGCGCCGATGGCCAGGCCCACGTCGGCCCGGGCCAGGGCGGGGGCGTCGTTGATGCCGTCGCCCACCATGGCCACCTTCTTGCCCTGGGCCTGGAGGTCGGCGATGACCCGCTCCTTGTCCTGGGGCAGCACCTCGGCGATGACGGTGCTCACTCCCAGCTCCCGGCCAATGGCATCAGCGGTGCGACGGTTGTCGCCGGTGAGAAGGACCACGTCGATGCCAAGGTCACGGAAGGCGGCGATGGCGGCGGCGCTGGTGGGCTTCACCGTGTCGGCCACGGCGATGACGCCCATCAGCCTGCCGTCCTGGGCAAAGTAGAGGGGCGTCCGGCCGTTTTCGGCCAGGGCGTCGGCGGCGGCCAGGTGGCTGCCCAGGTCCACCCCATGCTCCTCCATCATGGCTCGGTTGCCCGCCAGGAAGGCGGAGCCCTGAAGGTCGGCCTGCACGCCCCTGCCGTGGAGGGCGTTGAAGCCCTCGGCGGGGACCAGGGGGATGCTGCGCTCCTCCGCCTCGCGTACGATGGCCTCGGCCAGGGGGTGCTCGGAGGGCTTCTCCAGGGAGGCGGCCACGCAGAGGAGCTCCTCCTCGGTGATGCCCTCGGCGGGCTGGATGTCGGTGACCCTGGGCCTCCCTTGGGTGACGGTGCCCGTCTTGTCCAGGACGATGGTCTGGATGCTGTGGAGGGTCTCCAAGGCCTGGGCGGACTTGATGAGGATGCCGTTTTCAGCGCCTTTGCCGGTGCCCACCATGATGGCCACGGGGGTGGCCAGGCCCAGGGCGCAGGGGCAGGAGATGACCAGCACCGCCACCCCGGCGGTGAGGGCCCGGGTCACGTCCCCGCCGGTGGCGATGAGCCAAACAGCGGCGGTGACGACGGCAATAGCGATGACCACGGGGACGAATACCCCCGCCACCTTGTCGGCCAGCTTGGCGATGGGGGCCTTGGAGGAGGCGGCCTCGTCCACCAGACGGATCATCTGGGCCAGGGTGGTGTCCTCGCCCACCCGCAGAGCCTTGAAGGTAAAGGAGCCGGACTTGTTGATGGAGGCGGCGGCCACCTTGGCGCCGGGCAGCTTCTCCACGGGCAGGCTCTCGCCGGTGAGGGCGGACTCATCCACCGAGGAGGCCCCCTCTGTGACCACCCCGTCCACCGGGATGCGGCCGCCGGGGCGGACCACGATGAGGTCGTCCACCGCCACGTCCTCCACGGGTACCTCTACCTCCGCGCCGTCCCGCAGCACCATGGCGGTCTTGGGGGCCAGATCCATCAGGCGGGTGATGGCCTGGCTGGTCTTGCCCTTGGAGCGGGTCTCCAGCCACTTGCCCAGGGTGATCAGGGTGAGGATCATGCCCGCGGACTCAAAGTAGAGATCCATGGCCCAGTGTTCCACCTGGGCCAGCTCGGCGGCCGCGTCGCCCGCGCCATAGGCCGCCCGGCCCAGGTGCCAGGCGATGAGGAACAGGGCCGCCACGCCGTAGAGCACCGCGGCGGAGGAGCCCAGGGCGATGAGTGAGTCCATGTTGGGCGCGCGGTGCCACAGGGTCTTGAAGCCCACCGTATAGTATTTGCGGTTGATATACAGGATGGGCAGGGTGAGCAGGAACTGGAGGAAGGCCACCACCAGGGCGTTGGACGGCTGGTGGAAGAAGGCGGGCAGGGGCCAGCCCATCATGTGCCCCATGGCGATGTAGAACAGGGGCGCCAGAAACACTAAGGACGTGAGGAAGCGGCGCTTCATCCCTGCCAGCTCCTCCTCCATGGCGTCGGCGGGCCGGGCGGCCGGGGCGGCCTTCCCGGCGGGGCCGGGGAGGGAGGCGCCGTACCCGGCGTCCGTCACCGCCTGAATGATCTGTTCCGGCCCGGTCTTGCCGCCGTACTCTACCAGCATGGAGTTGCCCAGGAGGTTGACGCTGACGCTGTCCACACCCTCCACCTGGCGCACCGCCTTCTCCACGTGGGCGGAGCAGGCGGAACAGGTCATGCCTGTAACATTGAATTTCTGCTTCATAGGGTTCACCAGACTTTCTAATGTGCGTGAGGGTTCAAGGGCCGCCCCTACTTCAAAATACGGCCCAGGGTGGCCACGAACTCATCGATCTTCTGTCCGCGCTCGGCATCGCTGGCGGCCTCCTGCACACAGTGCTTCAGGTGGGCGGCCAAAATTTCCTTGTTGGCGCGGTTGAGAATGGCCTCGGTTGCCATGAGCTGCTGGGATATGTCGATGCAGTAGCGGTTCTCCTCCACCATCTTAATGATGCCGTCCATCTGCCCGCGGGCGGTCTTGAGGAGGCGGAGGACTTTCTTTTCATCTGCCATCATGCGGTTAACACCCCCCTGGGGTGTAGTATATGGCAAAGCGTAAAAAAAGTCAAGGCCCTCTTGTTCAGAGGGCCTTGGCTTTTTATTCCTTGCCGTGGGTGTCGCGGAACAGGAGCGAAATGCACCAGAGCGCCGCCAGGCCCACGAGCGCGAAGATCACGCGGCTGAAAGCGCTGTCCTGTCCGCCGAACAGAGCGGCGACGAAATCGAACTGGAACAGGCCGATGCTGCCCCAGTTCAGCCCGCCGATAATGGCGAGAATCAGGGCAATCTTATCTAAAATCATGGGTTGTACTGCCTCCTCACATTGAGATACCGTGACTAGTATCTCCGGTGAGAAGAAAATCATACAAAACCA
>OGHJ01001699.1_pt1 | contig 22025 bp, 20 predicted proteins | sample 1571351 | NCBI WGS metagenome assembly OGHJ01 (sample SAMEA2582037, study PRJEB24529) | metagenome | biome: Human gut stool | place: China | collected 2011 | reverse complement strand
TAATTTAGAATTTTTTGAGAAAGAGATTGGGCGAGCAGCTTGTGGTCAAAATGGTCGGACAAACGACTGTTTTGGAAGGGATGATCACATGGTATCTAAGGGAAATGGCAATTAACTCAAAAAATTGACAGCGAAATTTGAATTAAATGAAAAATTTGCGGGTAGTATCATCAAATTTTTGATTTAATTCAATTTTTGGACGCAAAATTTTGAGCTAATTCCGTGCCATCATCAAAATTTTGAGTTAATTCAAAAAATTAAGATAAAAATTTGCTGATATAGAAAACTGATGGAGATATAAGCCACTGGGGAAACAAACTTTTTGGGGAGGGGTGTCGTATGGAACGCTTAGGTGAGCGCACACGAGACATCCGATTTTACAGTAACAAGAACGGAGATATCGTATGCCTGCACAGCAAGTGGGCGAGGAATTACGCACGATGGTTGGAGGAGCAAGCGTGGGTGCAGAGTTATCAGGTAGGTTGTCCTCTGGATGCCGACATCATGGGCCGCATATCACGGGCGGGCATACGCACGGACTACCTACAGACCGGGTGGGCTACCGACTTTGTCATCCGGTACGCTGATGGACACAAAGGCGTAAGAGAGCTAGTGCAGCGAGGACAGTTGAAGAAAAAGGCCCATGTAGAGCGCCTGGAGCTATCTCGCAGGTACTGGGCGGCGACCGATACGGAGTGGATGGTGGTGATCGTAGATGGATAGACCACTGCGCTTTGTGAAACGATTAGGCGCCATCTATCGAGTTTTGATTGAAACTCCAGCTGGCTGCTGGCTCATTAACTGTAACGGCCCCTCTCCACCATTTTTTGAGGCCGACCTACACAGATATGAGCGTGTACCAACGCCGGAAAGCTGGATATCAGAACAGATTAACACCCCGGCTCAGGTGGCCCGCCTGAAGATGATCCAACCGTTGCTTGATTGCACTGATTGTATCTCGGACAAGTCCTTGCGTTACCAGATGGCGGCAGAGGTTGCACAGCAACACAAGACCACAACACGCCGCATCCTGCGGCTGTACTACCGGTATCTTGCCACAGGACGACTCACGCAAAAGCGGACACAGCAGGCCAGCAAAAGCAATCAGATGATAGAGCGAGCAATCCGGCGGTACTATTTTGGTGCCAAACGGCTATCCCTAAGATCCGCTTATGAGATGATGCTGCTGGAGGACTATGTGGGACCCGAGGGAGAGATGGATAGCGATGCTCCGACATGGAGCCAGTTCCGCCACTACTACTATGGACACAGCTTGCACAAGGACCCTCAAAAGATCATTGCACGAGAGGGCCTTACCAAATATCAGAGAGACCACCGACCTGCATGGGGCTCCTCTGCCGGATGGCGGCCACAGCCTGGGAGCTATCAGATGGACGCCACACAGGCGGATATCTACCTGGTGTCCAGGCAGGAACGGTCCATCGTGGTGGGCAGGCCGTATATCTACTTGGCGGTAGACACAGCCACCCACCTGATTGCTGGTGTCTATATCGGATTTTCATGCGATGAGACTGCTGTGATGGCTTGCATTGAGCAGGCCACTATGGATAAGGTGGAGTACTGTGCTCGCTATGGAATCGAGATTACACCAGAGCAATGGCCCTCAGTGGGGATGCCAACGGAGATTATCACAGATCAGGGGCGTGAGTTTTTTGGGCCAAGAATGTCGGAGATGTGCTGCCGGTATGGGCTTGAGGTTTTGACCCTGCCACCATTTCGGCCGGATCAAAAGGGCTGCGTGGAGAAGTCAATAGACCTACTGCAACAACGGTATAAGCCCATGTTGCGAGGGCGTGGCGTAATCGAGGAGGACGCTCAAGAGCGATGGGCTACCGACTACCGCACGCAGGCAACCCTGGATCTTGATGATTTTACACGCATTGTTATCCACTTGATCCTGTATCTCAACAGCGGACGGATCCTTGATGACAAGACTCCCGCAGAAAGATGGCTGGAGCTATCGCCCCGATTGATGGCGGTGAATCCCCAGGAGCTGCACATCCAAACCCTGCCCCGGGATACCGCCAAGCTGACCCGTAAGGGCCTCCGGATCAATCGTATGTGGTACGCCCCGGATGATGCAGATGGGTTGACCATTGGAGACAGCTATACGGTTGCCTATGACCCGGCAGACCTGCGCCGTATCCATATCATCTTGGCTGACTGGATCTGTCCATGTCATGCAATTGGGATTGGCCAGCCGCTTTCCGAAATTGAATGGGAAAAAGCACATAAAGCAGCCAAGAAGAACAGGGGAGCGGCCCGTGCAAAAGAGACAGCATCAAGTATTGCCGCCACCCAGGCCATCCGAGCCATCATTGAGCACGCAGATAGTCACAGGGAGACAATACAGCGAGTCGATGGAGAGCAAATTAAACAGGACAAGCTCACAGAAAGGGGGCAACTGACATGAGCAAGTATCCAGCTGGCCATGCGGCCAGCGCCATCTATGAGGGCTCATCAGGCAACCCATACCTGGACGCCATGCCCGACATGCTCTCACCGGAGCAATTTGCCCGGGTCATCGCAAGTTACCCACCTATCCCCCATGATCTGGCTCAGATGTCGCCTGAGGAGCGCCGGGGGCTGCTGCCGTCTCTGGCATCCATCTATGTGCCGACGCCATACCAGTACGCCATCTATGACACGCTATACCGGGCAATCGCCACGACATACCGTACGGCCGATGTGGTAGAGTCGACCAGGGCAATCAACGCCTACTACTGCGGCCAGAGCACCGACTATGCCACGCAGGCAGACAGCGGGTCAATCTTAGGGGTTCCAGGGTGCGGCAAGACGGCCACCGTGCGCCGATGTCTATCCACGATGCCACAGGTGATCGAGCATGTGGAATACCAGGGGCAGCCCTTGTTCTGTAAGCAGATACTGTGGCTCCATGTTGAATGTCCGAGTGACTGCTCGGTCAAGACGCTTGGATTTGGGATTATGGCCGCACTTGATCGGGCTATCGGCTCAAAATACTTACAATCAACACAGGGTCTAAGGTCGGCCTCGGCATCTGCAATCTCAGTACAGACAAAAATCCTGCTTACCAACCATCATGTGGGGCTATTGGTAGTCGACGAGATCCAGAATGCAGTGCTGACCGCCCGTAAAAACCGTCAGGAAAAGCCCCTGCTTAGGTTTTTGGTCGAGCTCACCAGCGAGACGATGACCTCAATCTATTTTGTTGGCACCCCAATGGCAGAAGAGCTTTTTGTATCCCAGGAGCATCTCAAACGGCGCACCAGAGGTATCCGACTGGCCCCATTTAAACCAGATGGTGCGTACTTGGAGTTTGTCAGCAGAATCTGGCCATACCAATACACATGGCAATTGGCAGAGCTGACTACCTCGCTTACCAATAAGCTATACGATTGCAGCGGTGGCATACCAGCCTACATCATCAAGATATTTGGGGAATCACAGGTCCAGGCCCTGCTGCAAGGTCGTAGCTGCATAAATGAAAAAGTCATTCAGCAAGCGGTAGACATTTTGGCTATCAAGGTGCCCCGGACTTATGCAGCGGGCACCCACATTTCGGACTTTGAAATTGGGGTACAAGCGCCAGAGCCGCCTCCAGAGCAAGAAGAGGTGCCCAGGAAATACGCAGTCAAAAGAGGCCGTAAGGCAGCACAGAGGGATGATGGAGATTTACTTGTTGCGTACAACAATAAAGTGGATATCCAGGCTCATCTCAGTGAAAACGGATATCTGGAGGCGGACTATCATGGATAACCAAAAGATACACGGGGTCCCTGTTGCGCTTGCATATCTGATGATCTTGTACCGATGCTGACCTATTTTCCCATGCCCTACCCCGGGGAATGGTGGTACTCCGTCCTCTGCCGCTACCATGTACGCAGTGGCCACATCAAGTACGCAACCACCATCAGTGAGCTATACAGCGGCCGTCCCATGGTGCATGGCAGGCTTATCCCTGGAGGAGACTGCGCTGCAATACTTGCTCAGTTGCCGCCTGGTGTACTGTCGATCGATGATATATTGGCGAATCACACCCTGCTGCCGTACTACACCAGATTTTTTGCCCCAGACAAAAAGCGGCAGGTATGGGATGCATTACTGGACGGCCATGGGTCAGGCATCACCAGCCTGCGGACGCAGATGCCGGATGGCACGGAGGGGCTCAAGTACTGTCCCACCTGTTATCTCTTGGATACAGAAAAATACGGAGAGCCATTTTGGCACCGGGTACATCAAATTCCCCTGCTCCCCATTTGCCCGATGCACCAAGTGCCGCTTGTTGTTGTGCCTGCCAAGTTTACACGGCTATCGGAGATGTTTCTCCCGCTCGTATCTGTACGCCACCAAAAAGCTGAACACAGAGAAAAAGCCCCATGGATGGAGTCGCTGACTGATATGCTGACTGCGCTGGTATGCGGAGAGTATGCCCCAACGGTTGGATACAACAATCTGCGTACCGCATTGATCAACGCTGGATATGGGGCGGACAAGATCAGCAAGTATCAGACCCTGAGTGTTGTTAAAATCCAGCAAGCAGCAAGAGAGTATTACGGTACGCAAATCTATGAGCAGTACTTTGCCAGCTTGTCTGCCGCCGTACTATCACGGCTCATAAATTGGAAGCTATCATCACCAGAGCGGTATGCACTACTTGCTGTGATGGTTGGAATGGATGCAGAGGCGCTATTTGGCCCAAGGCTCGATGCTGCGGATCCTCTGCTGGAGCAGTTGCTGCGTTATAAGGAGACCGGCATTGTATATGGCAAAAATGATCTGGCCGCAAAGATGGGTATGCAGCCCGGGCAGCTGGACTCCCTTGCTCAAAAGTACAAGGTACAGCCCTTTTGGCGGCAGATCCGGCAGGAGCGCAACCGGTGTATCCGGTTGTTGCTAACAGACAATGAGTATGATCTTATCGCACAAGCAGCGAAAGAAAACGGAAACACACAGCTTGCTGTGTTCGTGCGAACAATCATCTTGGATGTTTTGAAAAACAATTAGGAGGAATTAAAATGCGAATGAAACAGCACCGGCGAATCCTTAAAGAAGTGTTGGAAACAGACGAAAAAGAACGCGAGCAGGAGATTGGGCGCATGATGCCAACATTGTGCAGTTTAGTAGATGACGCCACCTATATAACAGGGCTGGAAGATGGCGTAGGTGCATTGATAGCGCTGTACATCCTGTGTACCAGTCACAATATCAATACCGTTGCTCATTACCAGGATATCAAGACCCGCTTGATGAATCTGATCGATCATCTGCAGGATAATATGCTGCGAAAATTCCCGTCTCAAGAACCAATGGAAGGGAACTAAGTATGGACAAGTATCGAAAGATTTTGAAAGAAGTCAGAGAAAAAAGCGAGAAAGAGGATCGGGTGAAAATGGCAGAGGTCATCGCAGAGACTATGTGTCTGTCGGTCGATGAGAGTCCGTACATGATTGCCATGGGGGACGGGGCGGCAGCAGTTGCAGCCATGTATACCCTGTGTGTGGAGGATGGACTCAACACTGTAATGGAGTACTTGGAACTTAAAGATCGCCTTGACGGATTGATGAGTGATATGCACGACAAGATGCGGGCGATATACCCAGTACCTGCCCGGGGGGAGTCAGGGAACAAGTCCACGCCGTGCATTGGCACTGATACGGACCAGGAGGAGTCGCCATGATATGGATGGATAGTTACGCCAAGATCCACGCGCTCACTCTCAGCTGGGTTGCCTGCGATGACGACCTGACCGATTGGACGGATGAGACCCTGTGGCCTCTGGTATCCCATGCTGACATCGGGTCCATGATGTGGGCCATGTCTGCGTTTGTTGTGATCACCTCCAGGACACCCCCCGCTGGTGTTGACCCTCGTGTCTATCGGCTGGCGTGCAGGATAATTAGAGACAAAATTGAGCAGGCAATCGAGGCAAAGCTTAGGGTGGCAGAGAGCTGTCCGTAAAATAAATGATTTGCGTTACACATTGGGGCCACCATTTTTGTGCCTCCAGGAGGTAAAAAGTACATGGAATCTGTAACGAAAACGACAGAGGGGATTATCGTTACACATGGGTATGCCAGATGCTCGACCAATGAGACCCGCCAGGACATCGATAGGCAGGTACGGGAACTGCGGGCAGCAGGGGCGACACGAATCTGGATGGAGTATGAGCATGGGGATGCGCCAACCAAGGAGCAGCAAGATATGATGTGGGATACAGTACATCCTGGTGACACGGTAATCATCACAGAGCCGTCCCGCCTGTCCCGCTCGGTACAACAGTTTTGCCGGATCGTGGAGATGATTAAGTCTAAACGCATCCGACTCCAGATCCTGGGAAGCATCACCATAGACTGCCGGACGACTGAGCCGGACCCAATGACTGTGGCATTTTTACAGTTGATTGCGGTGTTTTCGGAGTTGGAGCTTTCTATGATCCGGGCCCGTGTGCGTAGCGGTGTAGCTAATGCCAAAGCTAAAGGCAAGCAGCTGGGCCGCCCTCCTATTACGGCAGAGCGTATCCCAGATAGTTTTTATCGCTATTTTGTCAAGTTGCAAGCTGGCGAAATCAATGTGACAGAGCTGGCCAGGCTGGCACAGGTAAGCCGCCCCACAGCCTACCGATACCTGTCAGCCATCCAAGCCAGCAAATAAAGGAAGGAAACTAATATGACAGAGTGCTATCGTTATGCTATGGACACCTATGAACAGATGACCGATGACGCAAAAGCTAAAATCTCCCTGGAGCTGCTGTATAATGCCATCTGCTATTATCATGGGGACGCCACGGAAATCGTACAAAAGCTGCTCCATATGGATCAGATGACTCTTAATCAATTTGCAGACTCATTGGCCGCAACGAGGCAGCATGTCAAACAGATGCATCAGGCTGCATTGGCTGCAATGTCTGCCTTGAGACAGTCTGTATTTGCGTCCGGAGATGTGGAAGACATCTTATTTTATCGCATAGCCAACAACCTGCCCATTGAATAACACTAGGAACTCGCTAGTAATCAGGAGATGTATTACCCAAACTTGAGGATTTGCTAAGAAAGAAGGATTATTTATGAAAAAAGAAGGCAATACCAATGCGACTGTGGAAGAAATCCTTGAAGAGATTGAAACTGCCGGCCTGGATACACCAAAGATGCAATGCAGCATCTGCGGCAAGGAGAAACCGGCCCATGCTGTATACACATTACCGGAGGTCTGGCGCCATGGGCGACGGCTGGCGCTATATATGCTGGGTAAGGCGCCCAGGCCGGAGCCGGTGGATGAACAGGCCATGATGCGTAAATATGGGTACACGGCCCGGGATGTATTTTGCTGTGACTGCTGGCTGGATCTCATCCTGGATGGTACGCATAAACACGGAGAGTCAACCGATAAATAAGTTGGTCAAGATTATTAACATGAAAACTATCGGGCTCGATCGCTTGATCGGGCCCGATGTTTTGTCTCAGTGCTGCGATTATTTCCATGGTCGGGGGAATTATGCTTGTTCTGCTTGTGCCTCTTGGGCCGCTTTTAGATAAGCTGCAGCTTCTTTTGGATTATTGACGCACCAATGGCAAAACTGGTTAATCAAATCTCCGATGCTAATACCCATGGGCTTGATCAGATCTTCGACTTGAGCCATTAACTCACTATCAATTGTAATTGTGATAATTTCTGTCTTACCCATATCAATTGGCTCCTATTCAAACTTTTTGATGCACTTACAATCTACGCGATTGTTAGCAGCCTGCAAGATGTCCTTGCAGACTTTGTTTAAATGCTGGGGTAATTTCTCGGCTACTTTGTTTATGATCCTTATATTTTCTATCCTATCAGAGAGTTTTGTGTCCTGCAACTCTTTTATTCTGTAGTATCGGTATTGGCTGCAGGTTGGTTGGGAGCATTGACCTTTCTCTGCTTGTCAATTTTTATTATTATATATTAGCCGGCGGTTACATTCTTTTGCACAAAGAAAAGAGATAGACAGGTATGCACTCCCGATTGTTTTTTACATCTTTGGCTCGCAGTTTTCTAAAACTTACTGCAAGACAACCTGTAGGTACTTTGGTGTTTATATAATGTGTCAATAAGGCAAAGAAAAATGCATTAAAATATTCAAATAATCGCTAAGTCAGAATATTATAAAACTATTTTTCCGAAAAACAGTTGGCTGTTGTATAAAAAATGAACACTGGATTTGTGCCGCATAAAAAATTTTTTAGGAATTTTACTTCTTGTATTATTTCGAAAAATGTCTAACAACAATATATTTTGCAACTTTTATTAAAGAAAATTGTTCCCTGTTATATAAAACAATCAAAAAGTGGAAATACAAAAAAAGAAAACCGCATAGGATGTAATAGACATAGCCAGACAGCGCACGGAGATGAGGGGCTAGTACAGAGGAGACCCATAATTCCTGACGAATCCCCCGCAGCGGGCTGGCTGCATACAGATTCTTTCCGGTATCCGGAAACGGGGGTTTAGGCGATCACGGCCCTCGATATCAACAAGCGCGATCAGGTCTGGCGGAGCCGCCGCAATGCGTCCGCTCGGGGGAATGTGTGGGAAAGATGATCCAAGAACTCCCGTCAACCGGGTGTGCCTGTCCGGGATTATAGAAATTAGGCAGGAGGGTTTCTCGCCGGCGATGAGCCGGGGGAGCTTGCTCAAGGATGGTCGCCGAGGAGCGAGAATACGGCGGAGAGCAGGCTGGTCGATCATCGCTGACAAGATCAAATGAGGTCTTGGACTCCCCTGAGCAGCGCAAAAGAGTCGTATTATACTCTTTTCGCGATGCTCAGGGGGTGTTGCAATCTTTTCACGACAAGATTATGCCTTCCTACCTTATCCCGACAGCCAGAGTACATGAGTCTTTGACACAAAAGAAATGCCCAGTGAGTGTGGTCCATTTGCCAGGTCCAGATGTGGCAGCGCCTTTGGCTCATGGCCTCCCAGGGCAGGTACAGGGTGGTCAGGACGCTTGACTCAAGGGCTTGCCTCCAGTGGTCTGTCGGGCAGTATTTCAACAGCTGACTGATTTCCCTCTGCAGCGCAGGACGCAGTCAGTAATCCACTCCGGTTACACAGAGTCGGTATCAACAATCCCTACTGGCTCGGACAGAGGTTGGTGATTAACTCATCCACAGAGGTGTTCGGCGGTTTACCTTGCTAAAGCCGCAGGGTGAACACGATTGCAGTACAGGACGCAGTCAGTGATCTACTCCGGTTGCACAGAGTTGGTATCAACAATCTCTACTTGCTCGGGAGGGTTGCTGATTAACTCATCTGTTGAGACATTTATAAAGAATCTGTTCCAGCAGGTGGTCGAAGGAATCCAACTGCAATGATTGATTGTAGGTTGTAGAGGCTTGTGTTATAGCCCCTTCCGTTAGAGGCAGTTATTAAGTGTTTCTTAATAACTGCGTTCTTCTCCAACTCACCATGAGACTTCAGGCTGAACTATCCGGGAATTCCGGATAGTTGTCTCCTCTGTCAGTTCAGCATCCGCATGGAACGGTCTGACACAACCACTTTGTATCTTTGCTCTCCCATGTGTCAAGCCTCCGATATCACACGGTCCAGATAGGCCGACACTTCATCCAGCGTGTGGTCTTCAATTTCATGAAGCCGGTCTTTCTCAACAGCTAGGAGTTGTTCCCGCAGCTTGAGCATCTTTTCGCGCCGAGTAAAGTTTTCGATGTCCATGACCACCAGGTCACCTTCACCGTTTTTGGTCAGGTAAACAGGTTCCCCAGTTTCCCTGCAAAGTTCTGCAATCTCATCGTAATTTTGCCTAATAGCTTCAGATGGACGGATGTTCATATGGAAGCCCTCTTTTCAATATAGCATTTTTATAACTTAATTATAACAACATTTAGTCATCAAATCAAAAATCCGGATCCGCCTCTCATCCCATAGCTTGCACAGTGGGCTATCCTGACTAAATCTCTGGAAACTCTGCAGGATTCCAAATCCATAGTATGATATATTCAAATCTAAAAACTCGTTAGCCTATCTCTGAAAATGGATTGCAGAAAATCAGAGACTTTTCGGCTACAGGCAGCAAAAAATGAAGCTTATTCAGATATTTTCTCTGTAGAAAAGACGCTCTGTATCCCGTTTCCGCATAGTGGAGCAGATTCAGACTCCCTGCCGCTGTCATGCTTAGGCCAATCGCAGCGAAATAATTTGTTACTAGAAACGCAAAAAATTTTAATGTTACCTCACTATTTGAGGATTTAAACCATTCTGTTGATTACAACATGGAGCAAACTTAGGTGAGTGAAAATATGATTTTTATGTTTCGCATATAATAATTATGACTTCGGTTTGGAGCATCATAATCCGAATGAAGAAACAAAAGAAAATGGAGGAATTTATAATGTTTGAAACGACTAATTTGCTTCCCATCCGGTACTTACAGGACAAGGATAACGCCAAGGTGTTTTTAGAGGCACTATTGGGAAAAAGCATCTCAGGGATTGAGCGTTTCTACTGGAGAACAAATCTGCCAGAAGCATTTGATTTACGACAAGGAAAGCCCGACATTTATCTCGAAGATCAAAATAAAAATCAATATGCAATCCTGGAGCGTAGGTATGGGTTTGATTGTGGCTATCAGGACACAGTAAGCCGGTTTATTCAAAACGCAATGAGTGCTGATTCTTTAAGCTATCATGGAACTGTATCTGAATGCTCCGAATCATATATCATTTTTTTATCACACCTCGGTTGCTTTGGGCAGAGCGATGCCATTTGTGACCTGTCAGATGTTTCTACGGGAGGGGACTCAAATAATCGGTGTCATAAACTTTCTATCAACACTCATTATCTTGTTCCTAACGCCGATCCACAGGTCATCAAGATTTTAGATATCCTTCGTAGCGAAGATACAGAAATTATGAGGAAGGAAAATTTAGTTGAAATGTGGGTGACTGCTCCGAATGAAAAGGATCGAGACGCATTTATGTCTGAATGGGCGCTGACCGAATCGTGGGGGCTTGATGATACAACTGATGGAGATGAACTTACTGAGCGAGCGATGCGCTGTGCGCATGTGTGGGATGTATCTCGTATGGGAATCAAGGAAATTCGAGAATCAATTGGCCTGACTCAGATAGAGTTCTCCCATAGACTCTGTATTCCTATGTCAACAATTCAGGCTTGGGAAAACGGAGAAGATTGCGCTGGTTACATTCGGTACATGGCAGCGTTACTCTTGGGTGTTCTGAAAGAAGTAAAGTGATAAATTGATATTAGTACGACACCATATTTAAAAGCAGAAAGCTCCCGCCACACGGTGGGGGCTTTCTTGTGTCCCAATAGGTTTAATATGCAATATGCATCTAATATGTTTTTCAATTTTGGCAATATGCGTTTTATATCTATCTAATATTTAACTAATAGTTGACTAATAAGCAGATAAAATGTGGAATATGCAAATAATATGTAGATAATAGGCAAAATGCCTCTGGTGTATCTAAGAGCAGGGGATGGGGGCTTGGGCCGGTCTGATGTAGCAGGCAGCTGATAGCTGCACAGACCTGGAGGGAGGACGATAAAATTGGCCAATCTATAGATGATCCAGCGGGGACACTTATGCCGGTCCCGTGACAGAAGGCAACTGAGAATTGTGTTTGAAACAACAATGAGAGTTTTACACCCGGTTCTATTTTCGCCGAACACCCCTACCTCCCCGGCAGTCTTGGTTTTTTGCTTTGCCGTCCGCACTGAAACGGTATTCGTACCGGCATAATTCCGGCGTAAAACCGTATGGTGTCCAAGGTAAAGCGCAAAAAACCGTGGTCTCTGCGGTTACATTACTAATATAATTGCGCTATCTCTTCTTCGGGTTTGAATCTGTTAAGGTAAGACGATGGTCACATAGCAGATGATACGACTAAATATTTCTCTTTAACTTTCGTTGCTGGATATTTAATTGCAGATCCTGTAGTTTCCTTCTTAGAATATCATCCTTGGCAATTAAAAGTAGGTCTGAGGTCATATCATTGAGCGCATATAATACATTGGCATAGGCCCCAGTCGACACGGAGGGGGAGCCATTTTCAATTTTGGCCAGAGTTTGTCGGCTAATTTTTGCACAATCCGCAGCGAGTTGGCAAGATATCCCTCTACGGAGGCGGGCAAGACGGATCTGCTCATCCACCTGAGCCAGTATCTTACGGGTAGATGGGGTAACGATGATTGGCTTTTTGCTCATGACTACCGCCTCCTGTTATAGTGTATGTTAAAATAGGTACAAATAACTTTATCGTCAAGTTGACCACAGAATGATGCCACAGGCCAATGTTTTAGATAACAAAGAATGTTGTATTCTTCTTCGTGTCGTTAAATTGGTGGGATACAGAGCCAAAGATATTGCTGCGCCATATCGGCAGGATAATTAAATCTTCATCATATTCTTTTTGTGAGAAAGAAACGGGTGGGGACTTTTATACAAAAGAACTTTTGGGGGAAGGGATGCTTGTGAGCAAGCTCGACTGCCATATCTTTGGCTCACTATATCCGAGGATATCTTTAATGGGATGTATGCCCAATGCCCAAAGAAGGATATGCCGCAAAACCAATTATTTTACGACATACCTTGTGCTATTTTAGACGCGTATGGTTTTGCAGAGGAATTCTTCACTAACAAGTCGCTGGGCAAAGTGACGCTTACTCAGATTTCAACATCAAACAAGTATGGAGAGACCCTCCGCGAAAACCATACCCCCGAACTCTGTCGCCCCAATCGGCCAAACATAAAGATAAGAAAACTATATAGTGAGACCAGAGATTAGGAAATTAGCGATACCAAGATTCCAGCAACTCACGAACTTCTTCGGAATGGATTCTTTGTTTCCAGCAGTCTACCTCCCGCTCAATGCGTTGCTTCTGCTTCAAATACTTTATGCCAGATACAAGGGGAAGGAGAGAACGCAGGTACTCAATTCGTTCCTGCATATACGGAATCATGCTGCCGGTTCCTCCCCAATGGGACGGTTCTAAAGGTAGTTGCTCAAAAACATCTGGATTGGCATTGAGAGATAAGAACTTCTCCACTGCCTTTTTTCGTCGTTCACAAGATAATTCTTCTATTGCGACAAATAGTTGATGCATTCGCTCCCCATCATGGCCATATTTTTCAATCGTATGCTGAATCCACAGGTCTTGCTTTACAATGATCTCCTGATGAGATGCTTCATGATGCAGCATCATATTTACTGGTGACCAATATAGCCAATGAATTGATTCTTCTCGTTTGTCATAGCAATAATCAAACACACCATCCGCCAAATCGATATACTGTTCTGTGTCCCATATTTTCAGGAGCCTTGCAATATCATAATCGTCATGTACCCTGAAGTGACCTTCCTGTGCGATGATCAAGCAGTCAAGGTATCTGTATAGGAATGAGGTGTCAACTGAGATAATTGCATACAACAACGCTCCGTCAAAATCTTCATGATTGGAATAAGAGATCCCTTTCAGATAGATTTCTTCCAGAAGAGGAAGTTCATTATAAAACTCCCGCAAAGTTTCATCTGCTTCCTGGTTACTGTGATTCAAAATCCAGAAAACATACAGGCTGAAAATAAACGGCGACTCTTCATAGTGCTCTGAAATAGTGCGCAGCGCTTTCACCATTATTTTAGGCTCCACGATCTCGTATTTGCGCAAGGAATCTATTCTTCGGTAAGGCGATGCCTTTATCTCTACATCCGGTGTGTCCAAATACTGCAACAGCTCTGCTGCCCAGTGTGCGGACACTTGTTGTTCGGGCATTAGTGAGAAAAAGGACCACAGCCATACATTTTGCTGGTTATACCTATATCGAGTGATAAATTTCTTTACTTCCAACACAGGCCTGATTTCAAATAGTCTCTCTAAGATCTGTCCAGCATATATCTGATACGGAGTGTCCGCCCTCATGTAGGCTTCTGCTAAATATAGGTACAGTTGTTGCTGATCCTGAAGTGCTTCAAACACATATCCAAGCCCTGCTCCTAATTCTCTCTCTTCTTTATCAAAAGTCTGGGAGCTCTCCAAACACACTTGGATCAAACAGTCTATATCCTGAGGTGTATATCCCCCCACAAGTCTACAAACTCTTTCCTTATGTCGCTGTACCCCTTTCTCATATCCCTCCGAATAGTCTTCAGCGAAATGGGACGCAAGTGCAGAATAGATCCTATACTTTTCTGAGTTAAGAAATGGGGCCAGCATATCCAGCGCACAATAATCAATGTGCTTTGCAACTTGTTTAATGCGTGCCGCGATTACGCAGTGAAACAAGTTTTCTGGCTGGAATAGGGAAAAGAATTTTAATACTTCTTCAAACTCGGCCCTCACCACATCCAAACCTGTATCAACGCCATAATGAAGCATACCGTACTTATATAGGATTTGCTCAATTTCAGCCTGCCCATCTCCACGCTGGTAGATCTGATAGAGCTGCAACAAAAGCATCTTTCGGTATTCCAAAACAGGCTGATCTGGAGAAAGTGTCAGTGTGTAAATCGACACGGTATTGTGCCGGCTGCCCTCCGCTTTTGAAACATCAAGCTTCAAAAAATGGCCCGCAACGCGAACGAATAAGATTAATAGATTCATATCCTCTGGGGTCGCATTGACGGCTTCGCAGAGGTTTTTGACTACCGCCCTCTGCGTAAAATATTCAAGGCGAGGGGAGTCCAAATTAACTTCAAACTGTTGGGCATATATGCTGTAAAATTGTTCGAACAAATCCGGGCGTTTTTTATAATACAGCAATAGCAGATCCAACGCACTTGGCAGTTCAGGATGGTCTCCAAAGCTGCCAAGAATTTGGAGAATATCATCCGAAACACTCTTTCCCTGCCGGTCATCTTTAAATGGCAATGTTCTCACATCAAACGGATGGTATGACTCTTGTTCAATATATTCCTGCAGCAACGAAAGAGTTTGTGTTGGGCGCACCATATGAAAAGCTTTGAAGAACGGAAGAAACTTCTCTACATTGCTTTCTAACTTATCCCACACAAGGTTAATTTGGGCTTCAACATATTCTCTTACACCCTGGTCCGAGAAAACATTTAAGAGGATATTGCAAGCCTCAATCGTTCTGCTTTGGTTTATCTGAAAGCATGTTTCAATCATTGTGCTGAGGGGAATAGTCTTTTCCTCGATAAAAACATACTTGATCAAAAAGTTACTGAAGCTTTGATCTGAAATTCTTGCCGCCTCGTCATTGCACAGATCTACAATTTCCGCTCTGTGGAGCAGTTTCAAATCCGATGTAAAATCACTGGTGCTTATTCCCGTAACCTCAAAAATTGGGGCAAGCTTTTCGAGATGCTTTAGATGGATTGCTTGAACAAATGCAATGATCCCAGCCGAGCTCACACCCGTATCACTTTCAACGAGGGCATTTAGCTGCTTGCTATAATAGTTATGATAGAGACCTGACGCATCCTGAATTGCTGCAAGGCTTTCGGAATCTGCTGCAAGCTTTCCAGCAAGCATAGCAAGGCGCGCATTCCCTTCCGCAATAGCCACAATGCGGTCCGTGTAAACTCGATTTGTAATTCCGTAGCATATTTCCATAAGTTTACGGATATCATCGTCACTAAATGTCGAGATTTTAATTGTTTCTGGTTGAATAATCTCCATAACCCTTTGCATCACTTGTTTGCGGGCATAATCGCGTACGGTCAAGATCAATTTTGAAATATGCCGTGCTCCCATCGCTGCTTTGGGAAGATACTCCAACACATGGTGCAATCCAGAAAGCTCATTTGCATCATCAACAAGCACCAGATAATTTTTTCCCTCTTCAATTGCAGATACCAGATCCTCATACAGCTGCAAGTTATTGTTTTTTATAACAAACACAGTGTAGCCGTTTTCCTTTGCTAATTGCCGGCATAATTCTAGCGCAAATCTGGTCTTTCCAACACCGGCAGGCCCAGCAATCAGCAAAACATCGTTATCGCGCAGAGCGGACTTTGCTTTTTCCAATTCCTTTTCTCGAAGAAGAAATTCTGTTCCCAACGGAGCGGACATCTTGTTTGCATCATGTTTTGCCACAAATATGTCCATTGACAGAATTTGTCCCGAGTCGATACTAATTCCGAAGAAATCTTTGGCTAAAATTGGGCACTCACGGAAGATATCATTTCCCAATTGATCCAAGCCAACTAATGTCAGTACGACACCGCGCTTCTCGCAGTATTGTCTAAGATATTGATCATCGCCAGGCCCTAAGCGGCCATATGTATGGCAATATATGATCTCTACAATATCTTCCGCAGAAACACCAGTCTTTTGAGAATCAAAGCATTTGTCAATGTCCTCAATTGCTTTCTTTAAGAAGTCAGTTTTTTGTGTTGTATACATCACAAAGACATAAGGTTAAAGCATATTAGGAAAACCGACTGCCGAAGTTAGGGTAAGACGGTCAGCCCGCCTCGGGTTGGGAAACGGTATTGAGCTGGATGTATTCCGCAATTCTGCGCAGTTCGTCGGCAAACTTAAATTTCACACTAATGTTGCCGTTCTCATAAACCTTGATATGATCCACAAGCTCAATGAGGATTTCCCGTGTAAGCGTACTGATATTTTGGTATTTCATAAAGGCAACCAGAGCGGGGTGCTCGTTGTTGACCCCGTTGGCAAGCTCGTCACGTTCAGCGGTCAGCCGGGCCAGTATGTCGGTCAGGTTGGCCGTTTTCTGTTCGTAATCCGCTTTCATGTCGTGATATTCCTGCCGGGTGATTTCCCCGTCCTTCCAGTCCTGGTAAATGGATTGCTTATACCGGCTCACCTTTGCCAGCTCCCGCTCCTTGGCGGCGATCAGGTCATTCAGCCGGTGGGATTGACACCGCTTGGCCGGGGCCGCGTTGATACGGGCCACAAGGTCGGAGTAGGAAACGGCCAGATGCACTTGCTGCTGGATAGCGAACAGGACAGCAGCCTCCAGACGGTTGTGCTTGATGGAGTGCATGGTGCAGGCGTTTTTGGACATATTCTTGTAGGTGGAACAGGCGTAATATACGTTCCCATTTTTATTTGAACTCCGCGTCAAAGCCCGGCCACAGTCCGCGCATTTGAGGAATCCACTAAACACATGAACTTCCCGCCCCTGGGGCGATGTGCGCGTGTCACGTTTCAAAAGCGACTGCACCATGTCAAAGGTTTCCCGGTCTATGATGGCCTCGTGGGTGTTGGAAACACGCACCCACTCATCCTCTGGAACCGTCTCAATTTCATGCACCTTGTAACTTTTCACCCGGTAGCGGCCCTGGGCCAAATCGCCCGCATAGGTCGGATTGGTCAGAATCGCATGAATCATGCGGCCCGTCCACATCGTATGACCTGACCCCTTATTTCCAACAGGCAGCCCTTTACTTTGCTTATACATGGATGGGCTTGGTATGCCGTGTTCATTCAGATAGATGCCGATAGCCCGCTTGGAAGTCCCCTTCAGCAGCAGCGAATAGATGAGCTTTACCACCGGGGCGGCGTCAGGATCGACCACCAGCTTGTGCTTGTCCTTCGGGTCTTTCAAGTAACCATAAGGCGCATAGGACGCAATATACTGGCCGTTGCGCCGTTTGTAATCGAATACCTGCCGGATTTTCTTGGACGTCTGAAAGCAATAATTGTCGTTCATTACGTTTGTTATGGGGACGAGGATATTGGAAACACTGTCCGGGTCACGGTAGCTGTCCACGTTTTCCGCAAGACTGATAAAGCGGACACCCATCTGAACAAAGAGATTGTCAATCAGGCTCCCGGCGTCACTGTAATTCCGGGCAAACCGGGAAAGGTCTTTTACAATGACGCAGTTGATTTTACCCTTCATCACGTCGGACAAGAGCCGTTGAAAATCTTCCCGGTTGGCATCTGTTCCCGTATGGCCGTCATCCACATATTCCTCAGAGCTGCGGAACTCATCAGCATGGCGTAGACAGAACTCAGTGAGCAGGTCGCGCTGGTTTTTTACGCTGTTGCTATCGTCCTTTCCCTCCTTGGCCTTTTTCAGATCTTCCTTGGAGAGCCGGATGTATTTGCCCACATCCCAGCGGCGGGCGGTATAGGTTAGGGCGACAGACTGTTGTCCCCGGTTTTTGGTTCGTGCCATTTGTACCTCCTCTCCTATCACATTACACCTATATTATACCTCTGTTCCGGGGGTACATCAAGGATGTCTCCGCCTTGGGACACTTTGTCCCAGGGGCCGGAACAGACTGCGGCGCAAGGGTTTTAGAGCCCGCTCTTCTGCCGCACCAGCAGGTCGGCCAGCTTATCCTGGAGGGAGGGGCCATCCTCAGAGAACTCGATCTTGACCCCCACCCCGCCCACGCAAAAGCAGTAGGGGTTGACGGCCCGGGAGAGGAACCGGGCCAGCCGCTCCTCCAAAGGGAGCCTGTTGTCAAAGGCCATGCCGCTCACGTCGGCCAGCCTGTCGGCCTCCACAGCGCCGATATTGACGCTCCGCATTTCCTCCAGTTCCTGTGCTGTCAATCGCACATACAAAACCTCCTCAGTATGTAATGCGTCCCCCGGAGGGGAAACGAAAACGGGCGGCAACTGCCGCCCGCTTTCCTTGCTCCACCTCCCTCGGGACAAAGTGTCTCAGAGCTAATAGCCGCTGTGTTCGTAGTGGGCCTGGGCTTCCTCCAAGGTGGTGTAGCCGAACACCTCATGCAGCTCGGCCATCACCCGCTCAATGGCGGCGGGCCGGCAGCCGCACCGCTCCAGGGCAAGGATCACATAGCCCCGGCAGGCCCCATCGCTCCACGGCTGGGAGAGCAGGGCCGCCAGCTCCGGGTCAATGCTCATGGGACGCCTCCTCCCGGTCTAAGCCCGCCTCCCGCTCCTTGACGGCGATGACGGGCAGGCCCGCCAGCTCCGAGGGCAGCGGCCCACGGAACAGACAGGAGCGGTTGGCGACGAGGATCACATCGGCGCTGCCGTCCCGGACGGCCTGGATCACAGACTGCAGGCCAGCGCGCTCCAGTGTCGTGCCGGGGCAGCCGATGTCCATGTGGATCTGTTCCAGCTCCATGCCCTGGGCCTTTGCGTAGGCCATCAGTATCTCCTGCTGGCCCTGGAGCGCATCCATCGTAAAGGAATTTTCCGGGCCGTCCACCCGGCAATAGAGGATCGCTTTCAACTTATCAGCCTCCTTTGCGTGTTCAAAATAGGGAGCGCCGCGCTGTCCTGTTCGGCCTGTCAACAGACAGCAATTCCCGGCGCGGCGCTCCCGCGCAGGCGGCGGTGGGAGCATGGGGGGGACAGCGGCCAGCTTGTCCACCTGCGGATCATGGCCGTGAACCGGCCCCAGCTCACTCGCGGCGCTGGCGTTCCCCGCTCGTTCCCCCTTATCGGGGCCCCCGAAAAGTCAAAGACTTTTTGGGGGGAGGAGGAGCTGCGGAATGATTGAGCTTTCACGCCTGCGTGAAAGCGAAAGATATGCAGCCCGCTCCGACGAAGTCACCGCGCACCCGCCGCCCGGCTCCCCGCGTCAGCCCCAAGTCCTTCCGCCGTGTCTGCGCAGAGGGAGGAAACACCTCCCTCTATATACCAAGGCCACTTTGGGGGCAAAAACGAAACAGGGAACAGAAAATTTTATCAAAAAATTTTCCGCATGGTCTCCAGGCCCCGGTCAATGGAGATCTGCACCGCCCGGCAGCTCACCCCCTCGGCCCGGGCGATCTCATCAATGGACAGGCCCCGCAGGTAGTGGGCGTCGATGCGCCGCCCCTGGGCCGGGGGCAGATGGTTGAGGGCGCAGCACAGCCGCTGGATCGTCACGGCGCGGGCCAGGAACTCCTCCGGGGACGGCTCGAACTCACAGATGGAATTTTCAATCCCGTCCTCTGCGTCCAGGGAATAGTTTGCCTTGTTGCGCTTGGCCTGCCGCCAGCAGTTGAACTCAAACCGCTTGTCCGCCCGCAGCTCCTGGGCTACCTCGTCGGAAACCTCGATGAACTCGTCACGGCGATACCAGTAGAAGAACTCCCGCAGGTTGATGGTTGTCATATGTAATTCCTCCGTTCAGATTTTGGATAGGGGTCGCGCTCTGAACGGAGGGGCGGCGGGGACCGGCAGCCCGGACAAAAACCAGCCGCTTTCCTGTGAAAAACGCTGAATTTTCCAAAAACGGCCCTGCGCCGGGGATCGCCGGGCGCAGCCGCAGGGAAAAAGCGACGGCCCTCTCCACCGTTTACCAAAATTTGATAGCAAACGCTGGAGAAAGCCGTCGAAGAAAAACGGGGCGCGGGCAACCTTTCGGTTGTCCGCGCCCCAAAAACAGGCAGGAGGATATATCCGCTCCGATCTCCCCCTCCGGGGGATGGGTCAAAAGGGGTACTTCTTTCTCACAGACGGCCTCCTTCGCGCCGCCGCCCCCTTTCGCTACCTACGGTGTCCTCCTTCGGGACACTTTGTCCCAGGGCAGCCAAGGGCGGGTGGTGGTGTTCAGGTGTCGCCCTCATCGCCGGGATCGATCACGGCAAGGTCATTCCTCGCTGTCGATGTATGCCTCGCAAAACCGCTGGAGCATGGCCGCCGCCTCGCTGCGGCGGGCGTTGCCCTGGGGCCGGAGGGTGCTGTCGTTGTAGCCGCCCACGATGCCCGCCGCGTTAGCCCAGCGGAGGGCGGTGACGGCGTAGCCGCTGATGCTCTCTGCGTCGGTAAAGGCCGAAAGGTCGGCCAGCTCCGTCACGTCCCAGCCCTTGTAATCTGCGTAGCGGTAGAGCATGGCGGCCATCTGCTCCCGGGTGATGGGATCGTCGGGGCCAAAACTGCCGTTGGGATAACCGCCTACCACGCCCACGCTGGACGCCCAGCGGACGCCTTCGGTGTACCAGGCGCCATCGGCCACATCGGAGAAGTCCGTGTACGCATCAACGGTTGGGCTGCCCTCCAGCCGCCAGAGGATCACGGCGATCATGGCCCGGCTGGTGGTGATGTCTGGGCTGAAGGTGGTGTCGCTTGTACCGATCATCAATTCGTTGATAAACACAAACATTACGTCGTCATAAAACCAATCGTTTTCGGAAACATCGGTAAACGGGTTTTCAAATCCTGTACCCGGATTTTCCTTGATTTCTTCCCAACCTGCGTAAACAGTCGTGTTGCGGATAAGCCGTATGCTCGTGATTTTTTCCGTCAAGTCCTCGTCTGCATACCAGCCTGTAAACTCGTAACCCTCGCGGGTCGGGGTATAGTCGGTGAGGTCGATTGTCGTATACTCGGCGCGTCGGATAGAAGCAATCTCGCTGCCGCCGTTCGTTTCAAAGGTCAGGCGGTAATAATCCGTTGTACTTCCACCGCCGCCAATGTACCGCCAATTTGCCGTAAGCGTCGTATCGGCTGCGGGCATGGTAAAGGTGGTGCTTGCGCTGGAAGCGTCGGCAAAGCTGCCGCCGTTTGAGGAAGTCCACCCGTCAAAGCGGTAATTGCTGCGGCTTCCCGCGTCGATATTGACAACCTCGCCCGCGGTATATTCGCCGCCTATCGTGCTGCCGCTGCCACCGTTCAGATCGACCGTAAGGGTATAGGTTTCAAGCACTTCAAAGGAGAGTTCTATGCTGGCGCTCACATCGCTGCCGCCGGAAACGGTCAGCATTTCATCATAGTCGCCCGCGGTAAGCCCAGTGTTCGGCTGGACGGTAAATGCCGCCGTACCATTCGGGGCAAGGGTGGCGGTGCCACCCGCAAAGCTATCTCCCGCCGTAATGGTATAGTTCGCGCCGACGGGCAAGTTGACCGTTACCGTCTGGTTTCCCGTATTTGTGAGCGTTACCGTCTGCGCGGCGGGGGCTTCCGTATAGCCTGCCGTTTTGCTGCCAAAGTCCAGCGCAGCCGGGGACGCGGAAATCCCATAGCTGGGTGCGATATAGGCGGGTATGGTGATTTTTAGCTGCTGGCTCACATTCCCCGCCGCGTCTTCTGCCACAATGTAAATATCCTTTGCGCCCGCACCCGAAAGGTTTGAGCATGAGTTAGTAAGATTCCAGAAATATAGATATGTG
>OGHJ01001698.1_pt1 | contig 22035 bp, 19 predicted proteins | sample 1571351 | NCBI WGS metagenome assembly OGHJ01 (sample SAMEA2582037, study PRJEB24529) | metagenome | biome: Human gut stool | place: China | collected 2011 | reverse complement strand
GAAATGCAAAGTTATTCTTCTGCGCCGACCAGGTGATCCTCGGCCTTGTTCCCATCGTCATCACCTCAGGAAAGGATCAGCATCTCCTCACCGAATACTTCGCTTCCCTCAGGGAACTCGCATCTGATTACAGCGGATACCGTTTTCTCCCGGGGCACTACGGTGAATTCACAGAGATCAAAGAAGAGACCGACCGGATCATCGCCGGATACGGGGAGCGCTGCACACAGCTCCGTCAGGCACTTGCAGAGAGTAATCGCCCGATGACTCTCCTGGAACTCGACCAGGCGCTCTACATCCAGCGCATGCAGACTTACCGCTACTCCTTCCTGTTCTCCTATCTCCACACCTGGCCAAAGCTCTTTTCCTGCCTCGACTGGCTTTTCGAGACCGGTGTGATTGATCGCACGGAACAGGACGGAGTTTTGTACTGGTTTCTCCGGTGACACCTATTCGCTGCGCCCGGTCCTCTCCTCCGCCTCTCTCTTCGAGAACACGCACCCGCAGTAATTCTGCCGGTACAGCTCATACTCTGCGGACAGTTCGATGGATCTCTTATACCCGTTCTTTTTCTTGAAATCCGAGGGCAGCCAGGGGATACCATATTCCCCGGACAGTGCCTGCCCGATCTCATTGATCTTCGCCGCATTTTTCAGAGGGCTGATGGTCAGGGTCGTGGCAAAATAGTCATAACCGCCATCTGCCGCCAGCTCCGCAGTCCTGCGCAGCCGCAGGTCGAAGCAGCGAAAACACCTCTCTCCCCCTTCGGGACAGTTCTCGTAGCCCTTCGCCATCTCATAAAAACGCTCCGGTTCATAATCTCCCTCCACGATGTCGATGGGCCATCCCTTTTCTTCTTTATTATAAGCGTCGATCAGACGCTTCTGCTCCGCCACGCGCTTTCGGTATTCTTCCGAAAAGGAAATGTTGGGATTGTAATAAAATACCGTGATCAAAAAATAACGGCACAGATATTCCAGACAATAACTGCTGCATGGTGCACAGCAGCTATGCAGAAACAGGCGGGGCGGTCGGTAATCCGACGCTGCCTCGCCCTTCTCCTGTAAGGTATTTAAAATTTTCTCTAATTCTTTCTGATAATTTACCTGATTCATACGGTTCTCTTTTCATTTATACTCTAGCATTACGCTCATTATAGCATATTTTTTTTAGAGATGCCGCAATCATTTTTTCGAAAGCTCCTCCGCTACGCCAGACTGATCATCCACTTCTTTTAAAATACATTCCACCAACTACAACAGATAAAATCCGGCGCTGCCCCCGGGCACAGTAACCTTTCCGCCTGCAAATGCAGCTTCCCCTCCGAAGGTATACAATGCTTCCTTTACCGCATAGTCTCCGTCGAAGCTGACCTCTCTGTCCGCCGGATTGATGATGACCAGAATCTTCTCCTTGTCGTCACTGCGCAGATACGCCAGAGGATATTGTTTTTCCTCGGCATAGACAAACTCGATCTCTCCACGGCTCTGCAATGCGCTGTGCGCCTGACGGATGTTAATTAATTTCTGAATCTCATGATACAGGGAATCCGGATCTGCCATCTGCGCTTCCACCGTGGGACGGTCTGCAGATTCATCTTGTTTGACATAGAGCTTTTCCTTCGGTGCTGCGCTGAAACCGGCGTTGGTGGTATGATCCCACTGCATGGGCGAGCGGGAACCGGTGCGTCCGTAACCGCCCTCTACGGAGTGCAGATTTTCCACATAGCGCATACCAATCTCATCACCGTAATACAGGAACGGTGCACCTGGCATGGACAGAAGGAATGCAAATGCCACCTTTAATTCCTCCCCATGAATGCTTCTCGCCAGACGATCCATATCATGGTTGCCGGAGGGAATACAGATCAGACCCTTGCGCTGTGCCTTTTCATAATTTTCCTTATATTTCTCCACGAAGGCTGCCACATCGCCTTTACCTCTTCCGGAGAAGAAAGGCTCCTCGCAGCGGAACAGATCGTTATAATGAGACGGTCCAAAATGAAGTAAAAAGTCCATATGGAAGCCGCCCTGCAGGGACTTGTCCGGTTCTCCCCATTCGGATACCAGCACTGCCTCGGGGAACTCTGCATCCAGGAACGCTCTTACCTTTCTCCACAGAGCAATGTTTCCCTTGCTGTCCTCATCATTTTTCACCAGAGAACCTGCCATATCCACACGGAAGCCGTCACAGCCCATGCCGATCCAGAACCGCATGACATTTTCCATCTCTGCAAGCGTCGCCTTAGGACCCGGATCATCGGGATCCTGCTGCCAGTCCTGTGTCTTTTTATAAAATCCGTAATTGAGTGCCGGCTGGTGTGCGAAAAAGTTCACGATCACTGAGCCCTCTCTCTCGGAGATACCGCACAGACTTCCCATGTTTTCCAGCTGTCCCCAGGTGCTGTCGGTCCAGATATAACGATCAGTAAATTCATTACGATCTGCCTTACAGGACTCCTTAAACCAGGGATGTGCCACAGATGTATGTCCCGGCACCAGGTCTAACAGGATATGCATATTCCGCTTGTGTACTTCGTTAAACAGGCGCTTCAGGTCCGCATTGGTGCCGTATCTGGGAGCTGCCTGATAGTAGTCCGCCACATCATAGCCTGCGTCTCCGAAGGGGGATGCAAAACAGGGATTCATCCAGATCGCATTACATCCCAGTTCCTTAATATAATCCAGTTTTTCTATGATACCCTGAAAATCACCGATACCGTCACCATTGGTATCCAGAAAAGACTGGGGATAAATTTCATAAAAGATTGCATTATCAAGCCATTTTGCCATAGTGTACTCCTTCCTGTGTGCTTTATTTTTATTATAAAAACGTTTTCCGTATTCTTTCTTTTACCATACCACAGAATGGATACTTGTACAACTGAGAAAAACCATCTATAATAAAGTAGCTTGATGCCCCGATATGCGAATAGCACAAAACAATCCGCAGGCATCCAACTAGGATAAAATAAGAACGAGGTCTATCATGTTAACACAAAAAGTAAGCACCATCGATGAACTCCTGCAGTTCGTCAGTACGTTACGCCAAAAGCACGGCGTCCGCCTCTGGTTCCGCGGGGAAGAGAACGCGGATCTGACTCTGATCCCTTCCATCCAACGAAGCCAGAAAAGACTGGACTCCGAACGCTATATTGCCAATGATTTCTATATCCGGGCGAGACAGATCCTGGACAATCCTCCCGACAAACACAATTACGCCGGCTGGGTCTCCCTGATGCAGCACTACGGTCTGCCCACGAGAATGTTAGACTGGACTCAGTCTCCCCTGATCGCCGTATTTTTCGCCACGGAGACTTACCGGGAGACTCCAGACACCGATGCCTGCGTCTGGGTACTGACACCGGGTCTGTTGAACGAGAAGGAAGGCTTCGGCAACTGCATCTATCCCATTGATGCGGACACCACCCAGGAAATGCTGCTGCCCGCCTTCAAACACAACCACCACAATCCGGAATTGAAAAACAAGATCCTGGCTTGCAGCTCCACAGAGAATAACCTCCGCATGTACTCCCAGTACTCCAACTTCACCGTACATAACTCTCTGGAACGTCTGGAAGACATCTGCGATGAAAATATGCTGTATAAGATCATTATTCCCTCCGGGCGGAAACAATACTTTATAGAAAGCCTGCGGGTATTCGGCATCTCCGAAAGCTTCGTATACCCCGACCTGGATCATATATCCAGCGATTTGAAGGACTCCTATGGGATTTAGATTCATTTGCTACAAATCGCTGTGGGATTTTGAAAGATTCCTATGGAATCTGAAAATCATTTGCGATTTTGAAGGACTCCTATGGGATTTAGGTTCAAAAGCGTGATAACGCGGCTTTGCGAATGGCGCGGACTGAACTGGTCAGCCATTTTGAATTCATTAGATTCATTATAAGAAAGGAAATATACACATGAAAATCGTATTACAGCATCTGACCAAGAAATTCCCCGCCCGCGGTCCTGTCCGCGGCAGGAAGAACCGCGAGGATGTCATTGCCGTGAATGACTTCGACTTCGAGATCCCCGACGGCAAGCTGATCGGACTCTTAGGTCCCTCCGGCTGTGGCAAAAGTACTGCCCTGAATCTGATCTGCGGTCTGCTGAAACCCACCGAGGGCAAGATCTTTTTCGGCGAAGATGATGTCACCGGACTTCCGCCCGAGAACCGCGGTGTCGGCATGGTGTTCCAGAACTATGCCCTCTACCCCCACCTCACTGTGGAAAAAAACATTCAGTTCCCTTTAGAGAACCTGAAAGGTGCTGACAAGCTTTCCAAAGAAGAGATGAGTAAGCGCGTGCTGGAGGCAGCAAAGCTGGTACAGATCGACCACCTGTTAGAGCGCAAACCCAATGAGCTCTCCGGCGGTCAGCAGCAGCGTGTTGCCATCGCCAGAGCCTTAGTCAAGCTGCCTCGCGTTCTTCTTTTGGACGAGCCTCTCTCCAATCTGGATGCCAGACTCCGTCTCCAGACCAGAGAAGAGATCCGCCGGATCCAGCAGGAGACGCAGATCACCACCATCTTCGTTACCCACGATCAGGACGAAGCCATGAGCATCTCCGATATGATCGTCGTGATGAAGGACGGTATCGTACAGCAGATCGGCAAGCCCCAAAACGTATATGATGATCCCGTGAATCTGTTCGTTGCAAAGTTCCTCGGCACACCTCCCATCAATGTATTTTCCGGTGAGGTAAAAAATGAGCAGTTATATATTGGCTCCGAAGCTGTCCTGTCCACTCCCGGAGTATCGGATCAGCCCGTGCATGTCGGCATCCGCCCGGAAGGCTTCATCTTAAAAGAGGACGGACCGCTCTCCTGCGATCTGGTACGTCTGGAGGTCATGGGCCGGGATGTGAGCATTGTTTCCACCCATGAGAAGTCCCAGAACGTTACCATCCGTTCCATCATTGATGCGGACGAAGGGAAATCTCTTCCCACCGGAAAAGTGCATTTCGGCTTAAAGCCCGCAAAAGTATTCCTCTTTTGCACCGACACCGAAGAACGCATCCGTTTTTAATATTTTATCCGATTTTGCAGTCCGGCGGTATTCATGGGCTGCAGAAAGAATTGAGGTTTCTTATGGAAAAACAAAATATGAAAGCCTGGCTCTATCTATTGCCGGCATTCCTGTTTCTGGGTGCTTTTATGATCTATCCTCTTATCGACGTATTCGTGTACTCCTTTGAAGAGGGTTACAATTCTGCATCCCAGACCTTTTACGGCATAGGCATGTACAATTACTCCTATGTGCTCCACGATCCGTACTTTTTACAGGCATTGAAAAATACCTTTATTCTGGTCATCATCACCGTTCCGGTCTCCACCGGACTGGCGCTTTTGATCTCTGCCGCCTTAAGCTCCATCAAACCGCTGCGGGATCTGTTCCAGACCATATTTTTCCTGCCCTATGTGACCAATACTCTGGCGGTCGGTCTGGTCTTCATGATTCTTTTCAAAAAAACTCCTTACTCCGACGGTCTGATCAATCTACTGATCCAGTTTTTCGGCGGCAGCTCCGTGGATTTCATCGACGGACCCTACTGGGCGAAAATGTTCGTGCTGTGCTTTTACACCATCTGGATCGTTATGCCCTTTAAGATCCTGATCCTGACCAGTGCTCTCGCCAGTGTGAACCCCATGTACTACAATGCAGCAAAAGTGGACGGCACTTCCCGTTTCCGGATGTTCACCAAGATCACACTGCCCATGATCTCCCCCATGGTATTCTACCTGATCATCACCGGCTTTATCGGCGCATTCAAAGCCTACAGTGATGCCGTGGCACTCTTCGGCACGAACTTAAATGCCGCAGAGATGAATACTATCGTCGGCTACGTCTACGACATGCTCTACGGCGACAGTGGCGGATATCCTTCCTATGCTTCCGCTGCGGCGATCCTGCTGTTTGCCATCGTCCTGACCATCACCTGCATCAATCTGCTGGTCAGCAAAAAGCATGTCCACTATGTATAGGAAAGGAGGTCTTTGTGATGTCTGATATTACATCTGATTATGAAAGAATCGAGAAACGCACCCGGATCCACGGCAATATCCGCAATGGGGTCATCTACTTTTTTCTGTGTCTGTGGGCGCTGATCGTACTGTTCCCCTTTTACTGGATGGTACTGACCTCCGTAAAAAGCTACGGCTCCTATAATGCGGAATATATTCCGAAATTTTTCACCCTGTCTCCCACTCTGCAGAACTACGTGGACGCTTTTACCACTGTTTCTCTGGGAAGATACCTGTGGAACACTTTGTTTTTCACTGTAGTCACCACTGCCATTATGCTGGTGGTCATCACTCTGGCGGCCTTCGCGTTTGCAAGGTTGAACTTTGCCGGAAAAGATCTGATCTTTACGTTATTTTTATCCCTGATGATGATTCCGAACGAGCTGGTGGTCATTACGAATTTCACTACTATCACGAACCTGGATCTGCGTAATACCTTCACCGGCCTGATCCTGCCTTCCGTGACCAGCGTATTTTATATCTATCTGCTGCGAGAGAATTTCGCACAGATTCCGGACGAGCTGTATTATGCCGCCAAGGTGGACGGTACTTCTGATCTGCGATATCTGCGCAAGGTCATGGTGCCCATCTGCAAGCCCACGCTGATCACCATCGTGATCCTGAAGGTTATTGAATGCTGGAACTCCTATGTGTGGCCCAGACTGATCACCGATGATCCGGATTACTATCTGGTGTCCAACGGTATCCAGGAGATCCGCGAGAATGGTTTCGGCAGAGAGAACATCCCTGCCATGATGGCTGCGGTGGTCGTGATCTCCGTTCCTCTGGTGGTGTTGTTCCTCGTCTTCCGTAAAAAAGTCATGGCAGGCGTTGCCAGAGGAGGTACCAAAGGATGAGTCGATTTAGCAAAAAGCTGGCACTCTTATGTGCCCTGGGCGGGCTGTCCCTGTCTCTGACCGGCTGCCATGGTTCCAAGGGGCTGCCGGAATTCACCGTTCCGGAGGAATTCGATACTTCCAGGAACTATGAGATCACCTTCTGGGCGAAAAACGATACCAACAAGACCCAGACGGAAATCTATAAAAAAGCCATTGCGGATTTTGAAGCCCTGTATCCCAATATCACGGTGAACCTGAATCTATACACGGATTACGGCAAAATTTACAACGATGTCATTACCAATATTTCCACCAATACGACACCCAATGTCTGCATCACCTACCCGGATCACATTGCCACCTACCTCACCGGACAGAACACCGTAGTTCCTCTGGATGACCTGTTTGCTGATGAAAAATACGGTCTGGGCGGCACGGAGCTTGCCTATGACGGTCCTACCAGAGAAGAAGTCATTCCGCAGTTTTTGAATGAATGCTCCATCGACGGTCATTTCTATGCCGTACCCTATATGCGTTCCACCGAAGCCTGCTACGTGAATAAGACCTACGTGGAAAATCTTGGATATACTCTGCCGGATGTACTGACCTGGGATTTCATCTGGGAAGTCTCCGAGGCTGCCACCGCCAAAAATGCGGACGGCACCTATGTAGTCAACGGGCAGAATGTACTGATCCCGTTTATCTATAAGTCCACCGATAACATGATGATCCAGATGTTAAAGCAAAAGAACGCGGGATATTCCACAGCTGACGGCAGCATTGAACTTTTCAACGATACCACCACGGATCTTTTGTATGGTATTGCCGGACATGTAAAGAGCGGTGCCTTTTCCACCTTCAAGATCTCCGGTTATCCTGCGAACTTCCTGAATGCCGGGCAATGTATTTTCGCCATTGATTCTACTGCCGGAGCCACCTGGATGGGTACGGATGCCCCACTGTCGGATATCAGCGAAGACTCTCTGGTGCAGTTTGAGACCGCCGTGCGGATGATTCCCCAGTTTGACCCGGAGCATCCCGAAATGATCTCCCAGGGTCCTTCCGTCTGCGTCTTCAATAAATCAGACTCTCAGGAAGTACTGGCATCCTGGCTGTTTGCCCAGTATCTGCTCACCAACGATGTGCAGATCGCTTATTCCGAGACAGAAGGCTATGTACCTGTAACCTCTAAGGCACAGAACTCCGCAGAATATCAGGAGTATCTGTCCGAATACGGTGCGGATAACGGTACGCATTATGCGGTGAAGATTGAGGCTTCCAAACTGTTGCTTGACAACGTAGACAGCACCTTCGTTACACCGGTCTTCAACGGTTCCGCATCCTTACGCGACGCTTCCGGACAGTTGATTGAAAATGTAGTGAAGTCAACCCGCAGAAAAGAAACTGTGGACGATGCCTACATCCAAAAGCTTTACAGCGATGTGGAGAGCCTGTACCGTCTCGGTCAGGGAAGTGATGCCTCCTTCGGCAAAAAAGAACTGGGTGCCATGCCCCGGGCTTCCGTGATCCTGTTAAGCACACTGGCTGTCACCTGGGTTCTGATTCTGCTGTATGTAGGTCGGGAATATTTAAAAAACAGAAAGAAGTAATTTTTCAGCCCCATTCGTAAGATAGCCTCTGATGGTATTTTCCTGCGGATGGGGCCTCTTTTTGCAAAAAGCCTTGATTTATCTTGTGTTTCAGGTATAATGGAACTGTTCGGTGTCTGAGCGCACCGGATAAATTGAGGAGATGTCTGTGTATCTGCACAGACCCATATGCGCCACAAAGCGCAGGAATGGAGGATTATTATGAAAAAGAAGACACTTGCATTAACCATGGCTATGGCTCTGGTTCTGTCTCTCGCTGCATGTGGAAACAGCAATGCAGACGTTGCTGCTGAATCTACCGCTGCTGCCACCACTGAGGCTACTACCGAAGTTGCTACTACCGAAGCTGCTACCGAGGCTACTGAGGCTGTTGCTGATGAGAAGTCCGAGGGTGTTATGACCTATGAAGAGTACATGGCTGCTGATCTCGATTCCGAAGTTGTGATCGAGGCTTATGTTCAGGCAAAACAGTCCTGGTGGGAAGACAAGGCTACCCTGTACACCCAGGATCAGGACGGCGCTTACTTCATTTATAATGCCGTATGTTCCGAAGAGGATTATGCAAAGCTGGTACCCGGTACCAAGATCAAAGTAACCGGTTATAAGACCGAGTGGTCCGGTGAAGTTGAGATCGCTGAAGGTGCTACCTTCGAGATCGAAGAGGGCAGCTACATCGCTCCCGTTACCGATGTGACTGATCTGTTAGGTACCGATGATCTGATCAACTACCAGAACCAGTTCGTAGCTTTCAAGGGCATGACCGTAGAAGCTGCTGGTCAGGATGCTGACGGTAACGACGTTGCTTTCCTGTACAACTGGGACGGTTCCGGCGAAGACGGTAACGACCTGTACTTCAACGTATCTCTGAATGGTCAGACCTATACCTTCACCGTTGAGTCTTATCTGTGCGACAACACCACCGATGTTTACAACGCAGTAAAGAACTTAAAGATCGGTGACACCGTTGATATGGAAGGCTTCCTGTACTGGTACGAAGGTGTGAACCCTCACATCACTTCCGTAACTGTGAAGTAATTTCATGGCATCGTCAATTCAGAAGATTACAATATAAAAGAGCTGTCCTCGTAAAGAGGGCGGCTCTTTTTACTCTGTCTATCTGTCTACTGCATTCTTTTATACTTTAGCGTTTTCATACATTGTCCATGCTTCACTTCCGCTTGCTGCAAAAGCAAATTCCAATACTTCCATGTGCTGCAATCCCTATCTTCTGCTCTCCCACCATCGTTTAGCAATCTGAAAGCCCTCCATGGGAACGCAGAACCTTTGGTCTCTTGGCGGTTGCAATGCAATATCGAGTTCCTCCATATCGAACCACTCCACGCACTCCACTTCCTCTTTTTGCAGGGTAAGCTTTTTAGCATCTACATACTTGGTGTACATGTAGACGAATGCCACCTCATTGTCCCGGAACATTTTTCCATAGAATTCTTTTTCGTATTGAATATCAAAACATCCGGCGAATGTAAGATCCTCCTTTGATGCCCGGATTCCCAGTTCTTCGTGAAGCTCCCGGATTGCGGACTCTTCCGGTTCATCCCCAGCCTGAATATGTCCGGCGGAAGAGGTGTCGAACCGCCCCGGGAAACTATCTTTCTCAGCGGAGCGCTTCTGTAATAACAGCTGGGCTTTTCCGTCCTGTTCCCTCACGATCCAGATATGGGCGGTTCTGTGGCGGACACCCTTTTCATGCGCCTGTGTGCGTTCTATGGTCTCCCCTGTGGGAATGCCTTTTTCATCTACGATGTCAAATATTTCCATGGTGTTATGGCTCCTTGTGTTTCTTTGTAGTCCTCTGAGTTTCCTTCTAGTCCTCTGAGTTTCTTTGCAGTCCTCTGGGGTTCTTTGCAGTCCTCTGGGGTTCTTTGCAGTCCTCTGGGGTTCTTTGTTAATTCATCTGTACCGCGATCATGCTGAGTTCTGCTCCGATATTGCCGCCTGCCCCTTCAATGACCTTTGCGTTGATGACTGCGGCAATATCGATAGCTACTATCTTTGCCTTCTAAGGTCTAATACCATCAGATCGAAATCATAATATGTTCCGTCCATCTTATAATACGCCGGTGAGGTCCCGATTTTTCGGAATCCATATTTCTCATAGACATGAATAGCCCGTATATTATCGCTTCGGACTTCCAGATTGATCAGTTCTATCGTATGTTCTTTTGCATACATAATGCATTTCTGTAACAGTGCACTACCAATTCCCTTCCCCCATTCCGACTTTACCACGGAGAGTCCAAATTCGGCGCGGTGGCTCATCCTTCTAGGGAATCCGCTTAAGCTGGCATCTCCGACGATCTCTCCATTTTTCCATACTACATAGAGAACGGAATGTTCCTCCTTATTTATATTCTGTATGAATTTCTCTTCCTCTTCTGTCGAAATAGGAAGCCCTTCTTTTCCAAAGGACAGATAATCTGTCTCTCCACCTACCTGCGCTAAATATGTGATAATCTTCTCCGCGTCTTTCGGTGTAGCTTCTCTGATATCAAATTCTTCCATAACTGCCTCCAGCCCTTCTGTCATCTGTTAATTGATCTGACCTGCAATCGTATTAAGACCTGCACCAATACTTCCACCCAGATGCTCCAGCACATTTGCGATCAATATTCCCGCAATCACAATAGCTGTCGCAATGATTATCCTGCCGATCTGATTCTGGTTTTCTTTCATTCTTGTTTTCCTTCATTCTCGTTTCCCTTTATTCTCGTTTCCCTTCATTCTCGTTTCCCTTTATTCTTGTTTTCCTTCATTCTTGTTTTCTTCTTTTCATCAAATTATATACTTTATTCGTAATCAAAAATGGTCTTAGTCTGAATATACTCCCCGTACTTTGCCTTCCATTCCTGATGAGCTGCGGAATCATCGTATACAGACAGTGCCTCCGGATCCATCTCCATCTCGATCATCAAGTCATGCCGGTTCGGTCTCGGCGTCACATTTTCATAAATATTCACTGTATGGACACCTTCGATCTGCTTCGTCTGATCAAAGATCCCCCGGATATCCGCAAGCATTTCTCTGCTCGCCTCGGTCTCCCTGTCCCATACATTTTCTTTAAACTTTACAATGATCAGGTGCTTCATTTTGCACATCCCCCTTATCTTACTATTACTGATATGTTTTATCCTATCACGGCATTGCCTCTGCTACAACCAAAATATTCCTGCAAAATCATTTCTACTTTGTCTGCACTCAATGGATACTGTTTTGTTTCATATGTAAGAATCAGGTTTACGGATGGAATGATACCATGTTGACAATATAATTTTATTTTGTCGCAGGCATGTTTGCAATAATCCGGATTATCCATCATTCCAAAATGCTCCCAGTAAAAATATTGTCCTGTGATTGGATGTCGTATCACAAAATCAGGATATAAAATAATTCCATCTAAAACTAATTTTTCCTCATAGTGAAATGGTATTTTATTTTGAAACAGCATTCTGTCAATAATTGCTTCTGATTTAGACCGTAGCATTTTCCCATGGGTTCCCTGTACCAATAGGTCTTCCGGATGTTTTGTACTTTTTTCATATGGTTCCTCCTGCCACCGCTCTAATTCCCTGTTCAATGGTCTAAAATTCTTAGCTAGCAATCTTCCATACTCTGGATGATTTAATAAATATTCTGAACTTATTTTAATCTTTTCTGTTTTTCTCAAATAAGCTTTCCATCCAGCGGCTTCGCTCTCCAATTCTTTTTTCCTACATTCATAATATTTTTTTAATGCCAATATTTCTGCCTGATTTCTTTCGGTTTTTGGAAGATAGCGTAGTCCATTCTCTTCCTTTATTTTCCATTTATAACGGTTTTCATTTTTGAAGCATTGCAGTTCTCCCTGTGGAAACTTTTTCTCCACTTTTCTTATTTTTTCCAGTTCCTTATTAATTTCCTCTATTCTGCTTTCTATGTTTTTGTCTGTAATCTTCACTTTTCCTCCTTCTGCTCCGATCCTATAGCTACCGTCGGGCATATTCTTATTTTTTCTTTTATTGCGCCCCGGCCTTGCAGCTTCCCCAGGGCTTATCCTGACTTTTTCTTCTGTTACGCCCCGGCTTTGCGACTTCCTCGGGGCTTATCCTGACTTTTTCTTCTGTCATGCCCCGCCACTGCGGCTTCCTCGGGGCTTATCCTGACTTTTTCTTCTGTCACGCCCCGCCACTGCGGCTACCTCGGGGCTTATCCTGGCTTTTCCTTCTGTCACGCCCCGCCTCTGCGGCTTCCCCGGGGCTTATCCTGACTTTTTCTTCTGTCACGCCCCGCCTCTGCGACTTCCTCGGGGCTTATCCTGACTTTTTCTTCTGTCACGCCCCGACCTCTCAATTCCTGCAGCACTTATTTCCCACTCAGATACCCATGCAGGCGATTTCCATGAGAATCGACAGTCACTGTCAGGGCTCCGTAGTCCATGGTCCCATACCAGGGAACCCGGGCGTCCTCTAAGCGCTGCAGAGTCTCAGCATGGGGATGTCCATAGGAATTGTTGCGGCCACAGGATATGATCGCTATGGCAGGACTGGCGGTGGCAAGGAACTCGGTGCCGGTGGAATATCCGGAACCGTGATGAGCTACCTTCAGAATATCTACCCTGAACTCCCTCTGTCCGCGCTGTTCCTGCAATTCCTGCGTCAATTGCCGTTCACCTTCTCCTTCCACATCCCCAGTCAGGAGTATGTTTATCTTCCCATCGTTCATTCTGAAATCCTTCCTTTCACCGTTACCAGCAAAACTACCGTTGCCAGCAAAATTACCATTTTCACCGGAACCTTCCATGGCAGATCCCTCACTCGCGTCCTTGGCTTGCCTGTCGGCTATTGCTTTTCTGTCGTCTATTGCTTCCTGCTTTATCTTCTTCGCAAATACCTCCACATAGAAGCATTCCGAATAGGCATTGGCATCTGCAAGGGTCGTATTCTCCTCCGGGTGCAGACACAACAACCTAAGTTGACTATCTCTGATCTCATCGCCGCATTTTATGTAACTCACCGGTACTTCTGCCACTTCCGCCGCAGCCAGCAACGTGACAAAAGACTCTGTACGCTTTCCTTCCGCAATCGCCGGTAGGAATAGCTGCTCTACGACTATCCCCCAGTCCGCACCATTTTCCAGCAATTCGATTACACCATTCATGTGATCTTCATCAGGATGGGATACAAACACTCCACGGAGGGATCGGATCCCACGGCTCTTAAGATAAGGCTTCAGCACATATTCCCCGATGTTCTTCCGGCTGGTGCTGCCACAGTCGAAAAGATAGGCTCCCTGCCCGGTCTCCACCACGATGCCGTCGCCCTGCCCCACGTCCAAGAAAGTCACGCGACTCCCACAATCAAAATTTCCTGTGAGCAAACCAATCAATAATCCTAAGATCATCACGACTGCGATCAAGTGCGGGACTCTGTTCATATATGTCATCGCTCCCTGCCATGCACACCGAATTTTTGCCAACGCATTCTGCACTCCCGTGGGACATATTCCAAAACGTCTGTCAGAATGTTGTATCATCTCTCCCTTACAATCCCTTTTTCTATTCCTGATGCTTTCGTCCGCTCCTCTCGTTATAAGACACCATGGGGTTCTCGCAGAATGCAGCCTGTCTCCCGGAACATTTTTCTCCCCATATGTTCCCCGTCTCTTCCATGCTCCTCTCATTTTAAGACACCATGGGGTTCTCGCAAAATGCAACCTGTCTCCCGGAACATTTTTCCCCCCATATGTTCCCCGTCTCTTCCATGCTTCCACATATTTTCTGCCAAAGACCAGCAGAAGTATCCCGACATAGTAACAAACGATCTGCCATACCTCAGGGCGCCCCACACACCATATTGCTCCCGGCAGTTGGGCGAACCGCCCGCAGATCCATTCATACCACCACAAAATCAGACAATCCACTGTTCCGACCAGTCCAAGTCCCGGAATCAACGACAGGATTCCTCCCGCCACTACCACACTCATAAATGGCAGCACCAACAGATTCAACAACACCGAATAGACCGGGATCTCATAGAAAAACCATAACTGTACGGGCAGTGTAAACAGGATGACTCCCACGCTGGCGGCAAAGCCTCCTTTGACCGCCGACACTATACGTTGAATTCCTTCATACGCCACCTTTCTCCAGCCTTCCCGGTACTTGTTTCTCTCATAGGCGGAATCGCCCAGAATATCCGCCACAGTTCGAAGCCGTGCCGATATCCCCTTGACTTCTAATTCCGCATCTGCATCCCTTTCCCTGCCGTCCCCGGAAAGCACCGGTGTCAGAATACAGATCCCCAGCACCGCTCCGAAGGACATTAAAAAGCTCACATCACAAAGTCTCTCCGGTTCCTGTAAGACGAGCAATAGTGCCATCAGTCCCAGACCTGTCAGCATGTCATAAGTCCTGCCCACAAATATCCCGAGCATCTGCAACAGATACATTCCGATGGCACGGCTGGCAGACACACTCATGCCCACCATCACACCATATATAAGAAGCAGCATTGCACCACCCACTGCTGCTGCCCTGACAGGTAACCCCAGTCTCTTAAGTAACCGGTATACCCCCATTCCAAGCAAAGTAATATGTAATCCCGAAATACTTAATATATGGGCAATTCCGTTTTTCTGATACAGCGCCTTTACCTCCGCGTCCAGTTCCTCCTTCTCCCCAAGCAGCAATGTCTGCATAACGGAGGCTTCTTTTGCAGGAAAAACTTCTGCCAGCCTGTCATGCAATACAAGACGGCATTGATACAGCAGCTCTCTCAGACAACTATACGACTCCCCAACTGCCAGAATCTGTGACTTTCGCACTCTGCCGCCAATACCTTTCGCCGCATAGTAACGCTGCGCATCAAATTCACCGGGGTTCGTTGCCGTGGCAAAATGCGAAAATGTCCCCTCCAGAATGATCTGCTGTCCGATCTTAAGGCTTTCCTCTTCTCCGGTCACAGCACCTGCAGTGATCATTGCCGTTTTCATATTGTCCAGTTCACATTGTAATTTTCCAGAATAGGAATAGGTCTGATCCTCGTAGATCAAAGAAATACATTGCAGAATAATTACTTCAGAAGTTCTCGTGTCTATCCGTCCCGTGATTCTCACCGGACTTCCGTCAGGTGGCAGCACGGCGTCTCCGCCGGTGCCTGCGCCTGTCAGTATTTTCATTATAGTGATTACTATCACGAGACACAAACACGCCATAAAAAGCGGTCGTCTCATTAAATTCCTTTCTGCAAACGTCTTACACGCCTGCACCATAGAGCGGACTGTCTCTGCGATAAAATGCAAAGCACTCCATATCCGTATCTATTTACTGTTCCAAAGTTGTTACATAATCCAGGTTTCTCTCAAAAGTGGAATTACTGAAGGTAGTCGGCACTTCGCCATTGACCAGGATCTGTACTTTATTGATATTATCCAGTTCTACCAGCGAATTCACGATAGCGTAAACTGCCACTTCCGTAGATACGTTATTTACCACCGTCAGGAAATTCGAATCCAGATTCACATAACAGATGCCGTCCTTAGTAAGGATATTGACGATCTTCGTCTCCGGATTGATCACCGGATATAAGCCCTCGATCTGTCCGCTGGGACCGGTGATCAGTTCTTCCACAACAAAACGCTCCAGGGGCGTGTTGGTGGAATAATGCTTTTCTCTGTATGCAGCGATCAGTTTGTCACCGTCCGCATTGGCAAAATACAGTTTTACCTTCACCAGTTCATAGGTATTGATCTCGTTACCGTCATTATTGATAAACTGATCGGCATTCATCCAGCCTACCAGTTCCCCGGCATTATCGTACAGCTGACTATCCTCTACGGTAATGCCCACATACTTCACATTGGGCAGCTGCGTAAGCGTTCTTACGATGGCCGCACGCACCAGCACCTCCGTAGTGGGAGACAGTTCTGAATACGCCTTGTTAACGTTGATCAGTAGTTTCCCGTCCTCCACTTCATAATCCAGGACCTGGAATCCCATATCCAAAGGTGCCTTATATTCCAGCTTTTCCGGAGTTGTGGATAGATACCTCATGGTCTCATCCACCTGTTCTTCCGGTGTCTTGGTGTTCAGATATTGTTCATGTACCTCAACCTTCGTCTCCGCTGTATTGATATAATACATGGACATTTTCTTCCCGGTCTGGGGTTCTGTCTTACCACATCCGGTCAACAAAAACGACAACAGCAATATTCCTGTCATCATATAACTTATTATTTTCTTCATAGTCACAGTCCTTCTAAGACGCTATATACATTAGCGGAATCTTCACCAGGAAGCAGGATCCCTGTCCTTCTGTGCTGGTCACCGTGAGGGATCCTTTGTGCATCAGCACGGCACTCTTGGTGATCGCCAGCCCCAGTCCGGTTCCTCCGATCTCTCTGGAATGGGACTTGTCCACACGATAAAAACGTTCGCAGATGTGTGCCAGGGATTCCTCCGGGATGCCGATACCGGAATCGCTGACTTCAAAAGTAAAATACTGGTGATCCGCATCCAGTACCACCTTTACCCAGCCATGATCCTTGTTGTATTTGATGGCATTTTCCACCAGATTCGTCATGATCAGCGTCATCTTGACTTCATCAACCTCCGCCACTACGGGACGAACGCTCTCAAATACGACTTCCACATCTTTTTTTCTGGCGATAGGGCGCAGCCTCTTCAGGATCAGTTCTGTCAGATCATTGATATTCAATGATACAATGTTCAGATCCTGCACCTTCTTGTCCATTTTTACCAAAGCCAGCAGATCTGTGATGATCTGATTCTCTCTGTCGATTTCTGAGGCAATATCCTCCATGAACTCACGATATAGTTCCGCCGGGGCATCTTCCTGTGCCAGCAGGGAATCTGCCAGTACTTTGATGGATGTCATGGGAGTCTTCAGTTCGTGGGACACATTAGCTACAAATTCCTGTCTCGAGTCGTCCAGTGCTTTCATGCGCTTCAACAGTTGATTAAAAGCATCCACAATATGTACCGTTTCCACATAATCCGGGACTGATATGGTCTCATCGCTGAAGCCTTCCCGTACCGCATTAATCGCCTGGGTAACCCGGTTGAACGGCTTCGTCAGCACCTGGGACAACACGATTGCCAGTGCCAGGATCGCCACGATCATGATCACTTCCATGATATATGCCTTCCGGTTCAACACTTCCTTGGCATTTACAATACTGTCATTGGAAATACTGGTCAGCATGACACCACGGATCGCATCGGGATTTCTTTTGCCGTTCTCGTCCGTAGTATTGGCTGTGGTATCCATGATGGGAGTCGTCATCTCTATGTAACCGTGCTCCGGGTCGTAGTGAGAGACATTTTCCCCCTGAAAACACTTAATGACTTCCTCGGAAATGATCGTCTTCCCTTCACTGATGCCGTAGGTATCCTTCTCAACCTTGAAGTTCTTGTTAATGATCATCACACGGCCTTCGTACAGATTGGACAGCATCTCCAGCTCCGCGTTGATGACTTCTCTGGAATTGCCGGTATCCTCTCTGACACCGTGGCTGCTCAAATAATTGTTGCTGACCAGGTGGTTTGCCAGGATCATCAGCTGGTTCTGCACCACGGTGATCCGCTGTTCCACCGCCATATCCTCATAATTGCTCACGATACCGTGTCGCATGACAATACAGGGGACCAGACCGATCACCAGAATCAGCAGGAAAATTCTTGCCCGCAGACTTCGCAGTTTGATCATGCTCTCCAGATTTTCCCATATCGTCGCGAATCGTTCTTTATTCCATTTCTTCACAATATAAAAACCTCATGTTCGTTCACTCCGCTCATGGACAGAATGCTTTGCCTGCAAGCAGTCACTCTCATCCGACTCCATGACATGATATACGATTTCTTCGTGCTGCGCACTCCCGAAATCGTAACGAACATTCGCATTCCGGACTATCGTCCTTCTTGCTCATGTTCGTTCACTCCGCTCATGGACAGAATGCTTTGCCTGCAAGCAGTCACGCATTCTGTCCATGGCTGAGTTTATCATTAAAATAGTAGCCGACGCCCCACTTGGTATGGACATACCTCGGTTCGCTGGGACTCAATTCGATCTTCTCGCGCAGTCTCCGAATATGTACATCCACGGTACGCACATCTCCGGGATAGTCCGTGCCCCACACAAGTTTTAACAGATTCTCTCTGCTGTATACCTTGTCCGGATTCAGCATCAGAAGCTCCAGTACTTCGAATTCTTTGGCCGTCAGACCGATCTCTCTTCCCTGGATGTAGGCTCTTCTGCCCTCACGATCCAGCTTCAGATCGCCACTCTCTAAGATAACGATATTCTCCGCAGTTCCCTTCTTCGGCTCCATGCGGCGGAAGATTGCCTTGATTCTCGCCTTTACTTCCAGTATATTGAAAGGTTTCGTTATGTAATCGTCGGCACCGTATTCCAGCCCCAGGATCTTATCCATATCGTCTCCCTTGGCGGTCAGCATGATCACCGGCACATTGGAAAATTCGCGGATCTGCTGGCAGACCTCGAAACCAGTCAGCTTCGGTAACATGACATCCAGCAATATAATGTCATATTCTTTATTACGCGCCATCTGCAGGGCTTCCTCTCCGTCATAGGCACAGTCCACTTCCATATTGTCCTGCTCCAGGCTGAAACGGATTCCCTTCACGATCAGCTTCTCATCATCCACTACCAGCACTTTCCTGCCTGCCATCTTCCTCAACCTCTCTATCTTACTTTTCTCTTCCCGGTGCTGTGCCACTCTCACTGCACCGTAATTTTATCACATAACTTATCATAGGCATTCTGTTTGATCCCGGATACCTTCATAATATCTTCTTTGGTCTGAAAACTACCGTTTTTCTCCCGGTAACGCACAATGTCCGCTGCCCTGGAAGCTCCGATTCCGGGAAGGGTACACAATTCCTCCTCGGATGCCGTATTGATATTCACCAGTCCCTCTTCCGCCGCTTTTGCCGCAGTCTCCAGCCTCTCTGCTTCCTCTGTCGTGGGAAAATACAACTTCTGTCCATCCGTCACCGTCTCCGCCAGATTCACATAAAAGGGATCCGCCTCCTGTGTCATACCGCCCGCAAGGCGCAGGGCTTCTTCTGCTCTGCTGCCCTCCGCGATTTCCACGACTCCCGGTGAGTACACGGCCCCACAGACATAGACATACACCATCTGCGTTCTGTTTATCGTCTCCGCTGTCGATAACGCCACATTGTTATCCACAGTCTCCGCGACCTGTTCCACGGCTTCCAGCTCCGGATATTCTGCCGCAGACTCTCCGGACGGGAGCAAAATAATTGCCTCGTCCTTCCCCCCACAGCCTACCATGAGAAGTGCAATGCATCCCAACAGAGTGATCAGACATCTATATTTTATTTTAGAAATAACTTTAAAAAACATCATAGTCCCCTTCCTGTCGTTCTTTTCAGGGGATTGCCTCTCTATGCTGTTAACTTTTATTGTACTGGAATCACGCGGAATTTACAAGCTGTTTTCGCATTTGTGATAATTAATTGATAGCTTTTCATAATAGTTACCACTTGAAAATTATGATTCCCACAATTGCCACCACCATGCCGACCGCCTTGCGCCACTCCCATGGCTGCTTCTCCACGCCAAACCACCCGAACAGTTCGATAATATACGCCACTGCCAGTTGTGCGGTCACGATCAGCATGACCGCTTTCGCCGGTCCCAGGGCATCCATGCTGCGAATTACGGTATACGTAATAAATGCACCGATGGCGCCTCCTAAAAGCATGTATTTCGGCTCCACCTGCCATACCTTAAGAAAAGAAGTGCGCTCCGTGCACAGCCATGCGCCCAGACATACCAACAGTGCCGTAAATTGCACAAAAGCACTGGCGGTCCAGATGCCTGAGTTTTTCGTCACCTGGGTATTGAACACGCCCTGAATACTCATCAGTGCTCCGGATAATAATGCAATCAAAAAACCGATCATAGGATTCTACCACCTTTTCTTTTTAGTAGTAGTCTATCCTGTGACCGGTTCCTTCATTCATATTTTACTGTATTAATCTAGTTCTCTGTACTTCCCACCTGTTCAGCTATTGTTCCCGCAAGCTGCTCTATCAGCGTTGTCACATCCTCACCATTCCATACCTTGGAGAACAATACCTCCAGCTGCATCCAGAAGTTCCCTGTCTCCAGCATTTTCGGAAGGGATACGCTGTCCGCATACTCGTCGGCAAATACGGTGAGTGCTCCGTTATCCTCATTCTCTGCCGCATGAAGGCTTGCCGGCATTTTACCGGAACGTTCATATAATCCGTCGGAATATCCTTCCGCCAGATACGCCGCAAAACGATCCGCCAGTTCCTTGTGCTCCGAATAACCGTTGATAACTGCCGCTCCCGTAACAGACAGGGATCTGCTCGAAAGCTCAGCACTGACATCCGGCATACGGGCAATTCCATAATTGAATGTAAGGCTGCCGTCCGCTTTCGCATCCTCCAGTCGCTTTACCACATCCGTGGTACCAATGGTAAACATGGTCTTGCCATCAATAAAGTCCTGAATCACAGAATCATAGGTCACAGTGTCGGACTCGATGAAGAAGAACTGGTTCAGCGCCTTGTATACTTCCAGACACTGTATGGTCTCCGGATTATTGATATTGATGTCATTTCTGTCATCACCGGGGTCTCCGCCTACGATCATGTAATTACCCACGATCCAGTAATTATAGAAAATATTATTCACATCCCATTTCATGACACCTTCCACACCTTCCGGTGCATCAAAAGTGTCTGCAATGTTCAACAGATCGTCCACCGTAGAAGGAAGCGCCTTGGCGAAATACTGTTCCGCCAGCGCGTTTACCGCTGCCTCGTCCGCGGCAACCTGCTCTGTGGTCTGATCCTCCGGAAGAGAATCTTCCTCGATGATCTCCTCACCTTCTCCTACCGGTTCATCATTGTCACTGCTGCCGGACAGCTCTTTTTCCGCCTGTTGCGTCGCCCAGGTCTTAAGATAGTCTTCATTATATACCAGTGCGCTGGTATCAAAGTACACGGGATATCCTATGATCTTATCATGATAGGTCACCGCTGCCAGCGCTGCCTGGGAAAAATGATCCGTATCGCAGATTCCCTCCGTATCCGGCACTTTCGATGCCAGTCCCGCAAGATAAGCCTTCTCCAGGGAGTCACTGCTTAACAGATAGATATCCGGTATCTGATCGGAATGCAGTGTCTCCTGATTGATCACCTCCAGATATTCACTGTCGGAAGTCAGCACCGGGATCACACGGACCTTATTCTGTTCTCCGAAAGACACCGCTGCCGCATTGATATAGCCGGACAGAGACTCATCCGAATACCAGCAGTAGATGGTCTCCTTCCCGCGAAATAACTGCAGACGATCTCCGGTATCCTGCGTCTGACTCATTTCCTGCGTACTTCCGTAAACAGCTGCAGCAGCCATGGCAATCACAGCTGCTGTTGCAATCATTCTTTTTTTCAAAAACATACTTAACTTAAACCTCTTATTCGATACAGGTGTCCAAAATAGCGATCATTTCGTCCACATTTT
>OGHJ01001692.1_pt1 | contig 22114 bp, 37 predicted proteins | sample 1571351 | NCBI WGS metagenome assembly OGHJ01 (sample SAMEA2582037, study PRJEB24529) | metagenome | biome: Human gut stool | place: China | collected 2011 | reverse complement strand
GAGCCGTGATACTTAAAGCCAAGCAGGACTTTGCCCGGCTCTACCGTGTCGGCGGTCAGGTCTAACAGTACCTCGCCGCCATAGATAAATTTACTTCTGCCCAAAATTTACACCTCCGATGCAATGTAGACCGTCGTGCCGGTCTCGTTGGATACCTCATAGTATGGGACTTTTGTGACGGTCACATCGTCCGCCAGCAGCTTGTTTTTCGTCGGCAAAACAACCGGCTCAAATGCCTTCGGCACGACCTCGTAGTCCCCTTCATACGCCTCGCCGCCCTGATAGACCACCTTCGCGGGCTCAATCCGCATCCGAATCTCCGGCTGCGAAAGCACCATTTTAAGCATACCCCGCCTCCTTTAGGAATCTCTTCACGTCCACCTGAACGATCTCCGCCGCCTGCTTATTTCCGTCTGCGTCGGTCAGCGCGCATTGCAGACTCACCGCCCCGGGGCGAAGGCGCATTGCGTCTGCATACGGGATTTTTACAAGCAGGTGCGTTTCGTCGACTACTGTAGGTTCGTACTGGAAGAAGGAACATCCCTGTCGCACATAGAACTCAATCTTCGTCGCTTTCGTCAGGTCGGTTCCCTCTACTTCTACCGATAAAGCGTTTGCAATTTTCTGAAACACTTAATCACCCCCTATGTTTTTGGGATTCCGACGACGTAATCCACCACGTAAGAGCCGGAAATCTTTGAAATCTTCACGCGGTCGCCAGCTTTGAACAAAATTGACGTGTTGCATTTATAATGCTTTTCGCTTGCCGCTGTGCTTCCGTCAAAAATCAGGCTCAAACCGTCGGAATACACCGCGCCGACCGTCGCAAGGTCAAATGTCGGTGCTGTTACCTTTTTTTCTTTCTGCTTCGATAAGCCCGGAATCATGCAATCACCGTCCTTTTCGCTGTGTGTTTCATCAACTCGCCCGCTCCAAGCGTGATGCTCCAAGCGGTTTCCTCATAAATTCCGCCGATATCCGGATGGTCGATGGAGATTGCGTCCCCGATACCGTGATTTCCCTCAGAAAATGTCTCGAAACTGATTGTTTTTACCGTCTGCTGCGACTCGCTCATCAGCCGGTTCGCGATGGTCTGCAATTCTTCCTGAGATGCAACATTGTCGACCTTCGTCACCTGAACGATTCGCATATTCCGCTTGAATGTTGAGGTCGCGGACGACGGCGATTCGTTGACTGCCGTCGCCACAAGTGCCTCTTCCAAGTCCGGATTCGAGCAGACGCACACAAAAACATTCGGCGTGGAAAAGATGTCCGTTTCCTCCGAAGCGTCTGCCGAAATCGGTCTCAGAATCTCCGTCCCGCCGTATCGGTGCTTGATGTTTGCCGCAAGCGCCTGTGTATACGGCTCGATATGGGCGATACCCTGCACGTCGAACCACACGGGCTTGTAGTTGATCTCCGCCAGAAGGTCATTGCAGATCGTCAGATAATCCGTACCGATCTCCCAGTCCTCGCGGTCTGTGGCAAGCGTCGCCGCCGAAGCCGTTGTGATAGACAGTGCCACGCCGCACGTTGTCAAAATCTGCTGAACGACCGTCAAGTAAGACGTGCCCTTTGCATAATGCACCCGCGTCTGCGTTTTGTTGCTTTTGAGCAGCCAACACCGGTCATACGCTTCCACTTTGACTGTCTTCCCATACTTTGTGACCGCTTTCGTCACCGTCGCGGCGCGGAACACCCCGAGGGGATATTCCGTGCCATCCACGGTCAAAATCGGCTGAATTTCGTCTGACAGCAGGTCGACAATGGGATTCACATAGAATTCGCCGGAAAAGCTCGACTTGATCTCGCCGGACGCATCGAAATAAACCGTCGGGTCATTTCCCGCCGCCCACGAAAGCGCCGATACCTCGCCGCCCTTTCGTAAAACCGCCACGCGGTAGGATACGTCACGAATCAATGTCGATCACCTCCGCGTAGTCGATCTGCTGAATTGAGAAGTTGACGACGGATTTGTCTGGGTTCACTCTCGACGTGTCGCTTGTCTCGTTCAAGTATCCGATGACCATCTCGCCGGACTGCGTTTTCAGGCAAACCAATTCGCCAATCAGCCCGTCAAACCCCGCTTTGTCTTCGTCTGGAAGGAAAACCGCCGTGCCGCCGACCTTCTTTGTCACGAACTTGCTTCTTTCCGCGTGCGGGTACGTGCTGCCATACATGTAAATGTACTGAATGTCGCGGCTGATCGCGTTCTGCACCGGCTGATTCTTGAGCCCGCAGTGCTTGAGCGTCACTTTCTTCCCGGCCGCGATGCCGTAGAGCGTCACATACTGTCCGGTCGTGATCGTTGCCGTGACCGCGCTAGACAGGCCGTAGTTGCTCGAATCTGCGTAGCAGCCGCGCACCTGGTACTTTGTGCTGCCGGAGGACAGTTCGTCGATGTACTGCGTCTGGGTGAGCTTTGCAATCGGCTTGCCATTCCGGTACACGAGGTAAAAATCATAGCTGCCGGAGGTCTGCCAGCTTAAGTCCGCGACGCTGGAGGCTTGCACGGTCAGCGTGATACTCGCGCCCGGCGTGTTGGTGACAGGCAAAGCCGCCGCGCCCCAGTCGGACCACATGCCGTACTGATTCTGCACGCGCACGCGCACCGTGTGGCTGCCGTCCGAAAGATACGCGGGACTCGTCCATGTCTTTTCCGTGCCGTAGTGCGTGCCGCCCGAGAGTTTGCCGTCCAGCTCCACCTGATACGCCTCCTGCTCGGAGGTCTGCCAGCTGATGGATGGGCGCGGTCCCGTACTCTTGATCTGGATACTCGGAGCCGTTGGCGCGGCAATCACAACGATCTGTGCCGCATCGCTCCATTCTCCCGCAATGCCGTCGGCGTTGTAGGTGCGCACGCGCCAGTATTTGATGCTGGATGTGAGCGTCCCGGCAGGGCACGTCCACTGCCGCGCAGCGCCGGTGACGGTTGCAAGCGTCGTCCATGTGCTGCCGTCGGTGCTCTTTTGCAGGTCCGCCTTGCTCTGAGCCGTTCCGGTGGCGATTGAGTGCTGCCACTGGAACAGTACGTCCTTTGAGCCATCAATCACCGTGTCAACCGGGCTCAAAGGCGCAGCGGTCGGTGTGGCGTCGGCGGTTGAGAGTGTCACCCAGTCTGACGTCGTGACCACGCCGCTGTTTGCCGTGACCGCGACCTGCCACTGGATGCTCGTCGTGCCAGCGAAGGTGTTGGCCGGGACTGTAACGCTCTGCGCACTGCCGGAGACATTGATCGTGTGGATCGTTCCGCTCGTTCCGGACCGCCAACGGAAAATAGCAGAGGCTTGTTTGAGCTCAGCAAGGCAAAGTTCCGGGTCTGATGCCAGCCATCCAAAAACATTCTGTTCCGTTTTTATAATGGCACCATCCGATGGGGAAAGACTTTCAACATTCAAACCGCAAACAAATGAATCGTCAACGCTTGTCGTCAAATACGGCCTGTCCGTTCCTGTTGTCGCTAACTCCACCCATCCTGTTCCAATCGATAGTGGCGTTATGTCTACACCGAACCGGACTTCATTTGGGAAGTATATGGTTCTGCCCGATTCCGTGGTTGGCATATCTGCTGCATTAAAACTATATCCTGCGTTGGTCTTTGTTGTTTCTTGCCGAGTTTCATACGTAATCGTATTTTCGTCAAAAGTGGTCTCCAGTGCATATGCCCTTGCAAAATAAGTTGCTGTGCTAGATTTTGCGTCTGTCGCGCAAAGGTATAGCCGCAACTCCTTTGAAATGAGTTTTTTATACTCGTCACCATTTGACGGCAATGCAAACTTCACATACAATCTATCGTTTTGTTCTAGTTTGGCCGGGGATGATGTATGGTCGTTGACTTTTTGCGATGCATATTTAAGCAGCGCAAATGCGCTTGCGCGCAAAGTTATTGACGTAGCCACCTCACGTCACCCCCATTCTGGCCACTCGTCTCTGGTTTTTCATGCGGCGGATGAAATCGTCGATCTCGCGGATTTCGTTCGCCTGCACGATAAAGTTGTAGGTATCACCGCCAGAGAGGCTGCGCCCTTCCTGATTGGTGCCGATGAAGTTTTCGCTTCTCATGCAGATACCCCCATCCGCGAAGTCAAACGCTCATTTTCTGTGATTCGGATGATGTCATTAAACTGCTTCACCCGGTCTGCGTTGATGTTGTAGTAGTTGTTCGTCGTGCCAGCTCCGGCGAGTGCCGGAAGATGCCCGAAGGAAGACATTCCAAAGGTCATCGTGCCGAAATCGAGTTGGCTTTGAATTCCGCGCTTGACATTTGAGAATTCATTGTCAAAACCCTGTCCGAGTCCTTCCGCCATATATCCGCCAATACCGGCGAAAACCTTAGACGGGGACGCGATGCCGAGGAAGCTTTTCACACCGTCCACAAGCCCCGTGAAGACGTTTTCAACCGTCTGCTTGAAACTGTTCCACATATTCACGAAACCGTTTTTAATGCCCTCGACAATGTTCTTGCCGATGCTCCCCCAGTCAAACGAAAGGAATGTGTCCACGATAGACCGAATCAACTGTGGAATGACCATAACGATATCCGGAATCGCTTCAATAAGTCCAGTAGCTAGGGCTGCAATGATTTTAGGACCTGCCATGATGATCTCCGGCAGATTGTCGATAATGCCCTGCACGATACCGAGAATCAGGTTCGGAATCGCCGCCACCAATTCCGGAATCGCCTTGATAAGCCCATCTGCAATCGCCATTGTGATTTCCACGCCTGCTTCAAGAATTTTCGGCATATTTGCAATGATCGCCGTGACAAGGTTCGTGATAACGTCTGGGACTGCTGCAATCAGTTTTGGAGTCGCATCTACAAGCCCATCAACAAGAGCCAGAATGATAGCAAGCGCTGCGTCAATCAGGTTCCCGAGGTTGTCCGGGCTAGTCAAAACCTCTACGATTTTAATAATTGCATCCGTTGCGGCGGGAATCAGCTGCGGGAGCGCGTCTGCAATACCCTGTGCAAGAGATACAATGACATCAATGCCAGTCTGTGTGATCTGAGGCAAAAGCTCAATGAGAGCCGGAACGAGTGTGTTGATGACCGTCGGCGCAACGTCCGCCAAAACCGACAACACAGACGGCAAAGCCGCCATAAGACCGGTTACAAGGTTTGTAGCGCCCTCTACAAGAGACGGCAGTACCGTTCCCAGAATCGCCGGTAACTGTTCGCTTACCGTTCCGATAAGGGACGTTGTCGCTTCGACGATACGCGGCAAAAGCTCCTGAATCCGAGGAATCAGATTGTTCCCCGCGATGACCACAGAATCCGTAAAGTTCCCTACCAAAACGCCTAAATCTTGGTCAGGGTCTGCCATGCCGGTCACAAGATTCTGCCAAGAGGCTTTCATTTGCCCAAAAGAGCCTTGAATCGTTTCGCCTGCTTCTTTTGCGGTTGTCCCTGTAATTCCTAAGTTCTCTTGCACGGCATGGATTGCGGTGACAATATCTGCAAAGCTGTCGATGCTCAAGGAGCCGACTTTCAGCCCCTCTAATTGTTCAGCGTCCGCAAGCAGGCGCTTCATTTCCTCTTTTGTTCCGCCGTAGCCAAGTTTTAGGTTGTCCAGCATGGTATAGTTCTGTTTTGCAAAACCCTGATACGCGTTCTGGATGGATTCCATGCTGGTACCCATCTTGTTTGCGTTATCTGCCATGTCCGTAACAGCTGTATTCGCAAACGCCGCAGCCTGATAGGAATAATCACCCAGACTGGAAATCAAACTTGCGGCAAAGCTTGTCGTGGTCTCCATGTACTCATTGACGCTCAATCCAGCCGTTTTATAGGCGTTGTTGGCGTACTCCATGAGTTTTTCAGACTGATCGCCGTAGTGCGCTACAGATTCTTCGGCTTCTTCCATGCTCACTCCGAACATGTCCACAAAATGCTGCGCGTCCACGTTCGCATTTCCGAAAAGCGTCTCCACGCCGCCGACAAGCTGTTCATAGTCAGCGTAAGCGGCAACCGCTTTTGTCCCGAGCGCTCCGATTGCAGTAGCGCCAGCTGCGACACCCGCAACAGCTACTTTCCCAGCCGTCGCAAGTCCGGATTTCAGTTTTTCCCCGAGTCCGGATGTTTTATTGCCAACTTCGTCAATGCCTTTATTCGCTTCGGTCGTATCCGCACCGATTTTTACAAAAAGTTCAAATAGATTCATCTTTCACCACCAGTCCGCACCGCTTAACAACCTCGGCGGTGATTTCTTCGCAGGTTCGGTTGTCCTGCGGCTTCGGGTCTATCAGATCGGAATATTTTGCCTGCACGAAGCTGCCGCCCGCGAATTTCGCTGTGTTTTCCGTCATTGTGCGCAGACACTCCGCCGTATAAATGCGGAAGGCTGATTCTTCCTGCTGCCGCTTTACCAAAATCGGCAAAAGGCGAATCAGCCCTCCCGCGCTTATCTTTGGAGCCGCCAGAAGCGCAAGCGTTACGCCTTCGCCTCCGACGCGCACGATTTGAAAAAATCCAGCATATCTTTGTCCTTGACGATCTCCTGAATCTGCCGCATGGTTTTGAGAACGCTCTGCTTTTTGACCGCCTCAACGGTCGTTTCGTTGACCGCTGCCAGAATGCCGAGCGTGTCTTCCCGATGCTTTTTCAGGATCAGCGGAATCCACTGCCCGATCTTCTGCGCACCGATCGCGTATTTCTCGCCGGCTGTCTGCGGCTTCTCTGCGTCAATCTGTGCTTTCAGACTTTCCCGAAGCTCATCGTCCGTCAGAATATTGAGCGCGTACACGCTGACCTCGCAAAGAACGTCAGCCGCCCTATCCGTGCTAAGTTCCGAAAATTTCATACTTTCTTCTCCTTACGTTTCAGCCGTACCTGCTTTGATATAAACCTCATACGGCACAACGTCCTGCTTCGACATCGAATAGTGCGCCGTGTACTCAAACGCCATCTGCCCCTTGTTTTTGTCCGCTGTTTTCAGCTGGAATCCGCCGGTCGACAGCGCGTTCATAAGACGAATAGCAATGAAGCCACCGTTTGTCGCACCGTTCTTGTCGGAATAATCACCCACAAGCCAGATGTCCGCAAAGTCAGCCGCCGAAAGATCGCGCCGAGGAACAACCTTCGTCGTATCTGTGCCGTCGATGTCAGCCGCCGCCATGAGAGATTTCGCGGAGGCAGTCGTAGCCGTTACGTATGTACCAGCAAGCTTCACTTCGACATCGTCCATCCGCTTCATTTCCATTGTGTTCTTGGGGCAGTTGTCCACATCCGAGCCGTAATCAGAATACGTCGGTGTCGCGGAAAACGTAACGCCGCCGGTAGTTGCACCGATCTGGTTCTCCGGTTCAAACGTTCCGGTTGCAGGCGTAAATTCGCTCAAAACAACGCCAGCGTTGATTTGCAGCTGCTTAAACGTATCCGCCGGAATTTTTGTAAATTTCGCCATGAAATCAGTCCTTTCAGTTCGCGGTAATGTATTCGACCGTTACATTCAAATACCGCCGCTTGATGTATTTGTCGGAATCGTCCGCGATGTTCTGGCACCACGGCGTTCCGCGCTTAATCCAAATTGCACCGCCGTCGCACGGAACGAACACGCCGCCCAAGCCGATCGCGTCCGAAATTTCCTGCGCTTTGGCATTCGGTTCTGCTTCCTTTTCCGTGTAGTACCACAGATTCACCGTAAGCCCGATCTCTCCACTATCCCATGCGCCCGTAATAAGCTCATACGTGAGCCACGGGAAAACAGCATCGTCCGGCACGCTGGACGTCGAATAGGCTGTCAGGAACTGCGAAAACCATTCTTGTAGAGCCTGTCCTTTTGTCATGCCGGTAACGCCTTCTTTTCTGCCGTGAAATACTTGAGATCGAAGCTGGCCGAGCGCGGGGTTTTCTTTGCCATCGGCTCCGATGTTACACGGTACGTCTCGCCGGTCGTTTTGTCCCGGAAGAAGTCGTTATACTCGATAGGAACGCTTTGCTGAACCAGAACCGAGTAAACGCTTGTAACGCCCTCTTTTTCGGCTCTTCTGGCCTCCATCGACGTATCAAGCGCCTGATAGTTGTAAAACTCTGCGCCTTCCGCCCACGTCGTGATATAGCCGCTCTCGCCGTCCGGAACACGGCTTTTATCCAAGAGGACACACGGTCTTGCAAAATCGTCAAGTAAGCTCATATCTTCCTCCATTGGTTCAGGCGCGACTTAAAGACAGACTGCCATGTTACCATTCCAGCGCCGGTTGCAGACCCGCTCGTCGATTTCGAATAGCTGTACCCGCCGAAGCTCTCCGACGTGTACGGGCTCGCGGCGATGTCTCCGTTCTTTTCCTGCCACGCCTTGATTTCCTCTCCCAAGCAGATAAGTGCGGGAGGAACAGACATCGGCCAGATAGAGCCGTCAAATGTCTCGTCTGCCATCGCGTAATCCGGGTACTGGTGAACTCCGTCGTTGAAAACAGAGCCCACAACACGGAAAAACTGTCCGTTTTGCAAAAACGGCAGTGTGATGCTGCCGTTTTCGACCGTGTACGTACCACTGATTCTGTCAGTTTCAAACCAGTTCCGAAGCACGCCACATAATTCAGTAAGCATCACACCGCCACCTCCATTACTTCGCCGTTACCGTCGCATTGCCAGCCTTCTGCGCCTTGTAAGTCGCGTCAGCCTCAACGACTGTAATCTTCTTGCCCGTAGCCGCCGTGATATCGGACTTGCCATCCCACGTCGACCACGTTCTGACATTCTGGCCGTAGGTAACCGTCTCAGCCGACTCACCTACCTTGTACTTGTAGACGTTCCCAGATACTTCCTTTGCCGGGGTAACCGTGATCTTCGTGTCGCCGGTTGCGGTTCCGGCTGCCGAAGTAACGGTCAGCGTGCCGAGCGATGGGGTCTCGTCAATGTCAGCAACGGCAATGCCGTCCTGATACTCCGCGAACAGGGTCATACCCATGATTGCAAAGGACTCGGAGACCGCCGTGGAGTAGTTGCCCTGCACGTGGAAACCAACCAGGTTCGTTTCGCCATCAGTTCTGTAGTCAAGACCGGCACGGGCGAAATCGCTGTCAGCCGGGTCGATGTAGTACAGAACGATGTTCTCAACCGGAGTCGCAATGACACGACCGCGCTTGATTTCTTCGTCAGACAGCAGGAACACGGTGCTGTAGCCCATGAAGTTCTTGATGTACTGGAAGCCGAACTCAGTCTGGATGGTGATATCAGCGCCGCCGAGGTAGTCATACAAGTCCATGACGTTCACGAAGCCGACGACGTTTGTCGCGGTTCTGTGCATCTGCTTGAACTTGTTGATAACAGCGCCCTTCGCCATTGCAAGCGCACGCTGCCAGTTGGTTTCGCTGACGCTCAGGAGCCCGGTGTTCAGGTAGTTGTAGAACCGGTTCGTGACGTTGGTCTGAAGCTCATACAGGAAAGCTTCATCAGTCATCGCGACTGCGACATCATAGCCGTATTCCTTGATCGCCTCGATAGAGACCGCCTTCGCGTACTTTTCGACGTTGATGTTCGCATAGTCCTTCTCGATGACCGTCGCTTTGGAGTAGGGGATCTCTTCGCCCTCGCCGACGCTCTGTGCAAGCGTGACGCTCGCAGTCTTGGATTTCAGAACGGTACCAGGCTGCTTTTTGATGGGGCGCATAATGCCGAGAATGTCGCGCAGATGCTGCCAGTTCCGCGCAAAGCGGGTTACAAAATCGATTTCACGAGCTGTTACCTGAACGTCGCTCGTCATAGTCAGGTTGTTTTTTGCTGCCATATTATTCTTCCTTTCCGAACAAATTGAGATTTGCGGCAATTGCTGCCTGCCGTTCAGACGCATCCTTGATCTTAAAGATGTCGTCCCGGCTCATAGCGCCGCCGTTGTTTGCGGGCGGGTCTTTGGTGTCCGCGCCCTTCTGTTTCGTGGTAACAACGAAATCTGCCCACTCTTCCTTGATGGACTTCTTCAAATCATCGGCGTTCTTGATCTTGCCGTCTTCCAATTCAACCGAAGAAAGATCGGTGACCTTCAAAACCGAATCAATGCGCTTTTCGCTGATGCCCGCAGACTTCAAAAGCTCCCGATACGCGGATTCTTTCGCGCTCTTGGTTTCCTTCTGCATCTGCTCTTGCTTGTAAGCGTCAAATTCCTTCTTGACTTTATCGTGCTTATCCTTCCAGCCATCGTCGCCTTTGGCTTTCAGGGTTTCCAGCTCCGCCTTTACTCCGGGGAGCGTTTCAGCGTCTGCCTTATACCGCGCGAGATCGCTTTTCAGCCCGTCTACGGTATCGGTGTGCGCCTCAATGATCGTGTCCATCTGCTCTTCCGTCAGCCCCATTCCCTTTAGGAGCTTCCTTGTTAATGCCATGTTCTATCTCCCTTTCCCTTGTCGGCGGTTCTTTGCCGCGACAGAACAAAAAATGTGGCAACAGTCGTTTCTTCACTGTTACCACATTTATACCGCATATTTTAGGCTCTCTTACGCAAACTTTCAGCCATTTTTCAATTCGTCCTCTACGATCTGCCGGTATTCGGATGCATGGTCAGCCGCTGCGGGCTTCAAATACGGCTGTGCTTTATTGCCCGCCGTCCAGTGCCAGTTCCCCTTTGCGTCCTGATACGCCCACGGCGTAGGTCTCCCGCCCGGATAATACTTACCGGTTCCGAGTTCGACGTATGCGGCATATTCCGTGTCACTTCCGATGTATGCCGCTGGTTCTTCTTCATCTACACGGTGCGTGATGCTGTTCCTCAGATTGCCGGTATCGACCGGGCAAAGCCGCTTTGCATACTTTTCAGCCGTCATGCCGATCTTTTCGAGGGCGCGAATCAGCGCGTCGTGCATAGCAGACTTCACTTCTTCGGAATTGTCGATAAATTCAACGTTCATCGCTTTCTCCTAAAATATTTATCAACGATACTTAATACCTCGTCTGCGTACTGATTCGAGGCACCGCCCAATTTGGCATAAGCAAAACATTCTGCAAGAAATTCATTTTGGTTTAAAAACGCATACTTTCCGAGTTCTTCCGGTTTGTCCTTTTTTGCCTTATTGTAAACCGTTTCGATTTCGTCCCAAAAATCGATGTCTTCCCCATACCCATACAGGCGGCTTGTTAGTTCTTCGGATAGCGTGTGCGCAAATTCGTGCGTTGTTGTATATATCCCGATTTGCCGTCTACCAAGGTGCGGACTTTCTCCTGCTACCGCCGACTTTCTCAGCTCCGCAAACAAACTGTTCCGATCTTTATAATACTTTTTTGGATATTGAAGCGAAACTTTTTCCGCTCTTGCCCCGGATCGTTTTACTTCTCCGAGTGCCGCTCTTCCAGATGTGGTTACAATCTCGCTAAAATGATATCCATATTCATCTCCAAGCCGAAGAATCTGCTCCATATTCTCTTTTGCAAGGTCTAACTCCATGCCAGATAGGTCAACTAATTTCTTCGTCTCGTCCTGAACGATTCTCGAAATGTCAGAAACCTTGTCGGCATTTCTAATTTTTTCAACTGCTATGCTCAACCTATCAGCGCTTGTTTTTTGTTTCCATCCTGCCCAATCTGCATAAGTCATGTTTTCAATCAGATCATTTTGCCCTGTCTCTTGATTTCTGGCGCGGCGCTGTCCTTTGGAAGTGTCAATTCCATCTATCACAGATACCAGCGTGCAGCGGCAGTTGTATATTTCTGCGGGCGCTCCGTTCGGGTCTCCCGGGAAACGGCACCCATTAGAAAACTTCTTGTCGTTATCCACGACCTCGCCGTCGAGCATCGCGTGAGAATGGCGCGTTCTTCCGTCAAGTGTCGCCATCCACTCTTTGCGGCATTTAATCCCCATCTTTTCAGCAGCAAAATAAGAATCCATCCGTCCGGCGTTCTGCGCGCCGGTAACTGCCGTTCGAGCTGTCCGGATAGCAGAATCGCGGTTCATAGTGATGATTCTGGTTTGCAGATCATCTGCCATGTGCTTAATGCTCTTTCCCTGCAAAATGGAGCTTGTGACGCTGGCTGTGATCTGCTTTTTGCCCCATGCCAGATCAATTCCGCGTTTTAACGCTCTTTTCGGCGGGTAATACGGCATAAGCTCCGGCTGTTCCACAATCAAGCGCTTTACAGTCTGCTCATCCCATAAATCAAATCCGACATCGCCGGTCACTTGTTCAATGGTGTACGCCGCGAAATTCCGATTCAAACTGTAAATGCCCGGCGTTGCATCGTTGACATACGCAACAGCAGCAGCGTTTGCATTTGTCATGCGCTTTGCGACCTTATCCCGTAGCGCCTCAAAGCGCTTTCCACGCCCGATCTGCGCAAGCCGCCATTGCTTGTATTGTTCCTCGGTGATATCGCCAGCGTCCATCCGTGCCTTTTCGGAAGCGTCACGGTCTGCGAACTTTGTGAAATACTCCCTAATGATATCAGTCAGCCCGTCATACGCTTCTTTGTACGAATTGTATATCCGCTTTTCGAGCGCCTTTAGCTCTTTTTCGGTGAGGTCGTATCCCTTATCAGGTCTCATCGTTCACAGTCTCCGTCGGCTCGAAGCTGCGCTCAATATCCTCTGCCGCTTTTCTTTTCATAATTTCGGCAACTTCTTCCTGCGTCAGCCAAGGGAGCTTGTTCAAAATTGTCTCATCATCGAGGTAGTTTGCCGCAAGAAGCACCATCTGCGTTTGTTCCAGCTGATTTGTCACCTTAGAGCGAGTAAAAGATGGTTCATCCTCAATCCCAACGATTTCGAAAAGCGCCTGTAAGAAATCAATTACGCAGTATTCGAATTGATCGACCTTGTTGTCCATCGACTGATATGCCGCCGTGATCTCCGTCGCTGTTTTCTGCCCGCCTTGCAGTTTTGTAACGTCCAACATCTGAAAATCTCGGTACAGATCGTCGCTGATTCTGGAAAGAAGAGCTTCCCGAGCTTCAACTGGGATTGCAAGCGTATGAGCCTCTGCCTTCGCGCCGTCATCGTCCACAAGACCTACTCCAATTCGCCGCATGGACTCCTTGAACCTTGCCATGTCGATCTCGTCCATGCCTCCAGCGTTGGAAATCGTCCAATAGATGATCGACGCTTCGTCAACCGTATTTGCAAAGCCGGATTTGATCAAATCGTAGCAGTCAATCGCTTCCCGCTGACCGACCAGCTCAGACTGCTTCGCACGGTTTCCGTACATAGGAATAATAGGGAAGCCGGGATAATTCTGATACGCCAGAAGTTCAGTCCCGTCAATCTCAGAAGTCGCTTCCACAGCCACATAGCCGCGCTTCGGCTCCAAGATCATCATTTCTTCCCCGCTCCGTCGGATGTACTGTGTAAATCCGTCAGGTTCGAAGAGCGTAGCACGCAGCGGCTTGCTTGTGCATACTTGCCAGAAACGAATGCCCGACCGAAGCGCTCCGTTTTCTTCATCCAGAAGCGGAACAAATTCTGTCACATCAAACACTTCAAGGTGATCGAGATTCCAGAAACCATAGGAAACGCCGCCGACAAGCGCGTCGTGTGCTGCGTCTTGGAGCCGTGTGTCAAACCCAGCGCCCAACTTCGCTTTGTTCTCCTCTTTTTTCAGTGTCACGCCGTTTCCAAGCAAATACTGCGTTTCCTGCGTGATGAAATTTGCGAAGAAATTGCTCCGAAGCTTATAGTTCGGACTGTAGTTGTCCGGAATGACTTTCCCGTTGAGTGTATAAAGCAGCTTTTGAAAATTAGCAATCGTCACATTCCGGTGCGCGTCATACTCCTTCGCAATAACCGCCTGTTTGTATAAATCCGAGTCTTTGTGATTATTTATCGCGGACAGAACAAATTCCATCCGTTCCCGGTCAGACTTTTCCGCAACCTCTAAAAAATCCTGATATGTTTTCATCTTTTACCTCACCGCGCCAGTTCCGGCACAAATCCGTGTTCTTTGAAGTGCTTTTTCAAGACCGTCATCACCATGTACCTGATTTCGTCCATAGCGTGGTCGTTTTCCTTCACGACGCGGTCAGATTCTGCTTTTTCGTCCCATCTGTAAAGCCCGAATTCGCGGATGGCGTCCTCGCAGCTCTCATGGATTTTGAGCTTCCCGGACGCGATCATCTCAGCCGTTGTCTGTATGCCGGGCAGTACATCATTCACAGCCCCACGGACTTTGAACTCATGGTGCTTCTTTACGGTGGCAATAAAAGCGTCCGCCGACGGGTCTACAATCAGACATTTTATATCTCTCCCGCCCGCGAGGCGCTTGACCTCTGAATAATACTCTTCCGGCGTTTTTTCTTTCCGTTCTTCTCGCCCACAGTAATAATACTCTCCGATTCGCACCGCTTCCGTTTTCGTCACGCACCACAAGCCAGCCGAAAACGGGTTGTGTGTTCCGTAGTCAATGGAAATGTAATAATCTCCGGTGTCCGGTATGTCCTGCACGATGCAGGGATCGCCGAACATAGAGTATACAAGTCCTTCTGCCAGCGTCCATTTCCCAAGAATGTATCTATCATAGAAAACCGTTCCGGCATATTCCTTCTTAAGGTTTTCTACGAAGGAAGGTGGCAAGAACGGATTATCATCAATTGTATAAACTTGGCTGAAAATATCGGCATTGCTGTCCAAAAACTTTTTCAACCAATGGTTCGGATATTGTGGGTTATACGTTCCGTCAAAGCATGAATACTCTTTATCAAGTCGACTTTTCAGAAGTGCAAAGACTTCTTCCGACCAATCTGCAACCTCGTCACCGTAGCAATACTTGATTGACGCGCCGCGGATTTTCGAGACCTGAGATACCTTTTCCGCACCGAGGCAATAGCACTTCTCGCCAAATATCCAGGCCGTGTTATCGCTTGATATCGTTCCTACCAGCTTATCGCCGTAAAGATTTCGCATCGGCTCGAGCACGTTTCGCTCGATTGTGGATTTTGTGACACCGAGGATGACGGCAAGCCCATCTTTACCGGCACGCTCCCGAATACGAAGTGGGATAATCCATTTAAAATCAAGATACGTCTTCCCACTTCGGGTTGCTCCGCCCTTAAAGTTCCAGCGGTGATTTGCGTACCTCGCAAATTCAAGTTGTTTCTGACTTAACAGCATCTCTAAACTCCCTAAGCAGCCCATCCAGCTTATTCAGGCTGTCATTGCTGCTGGCCGTGTTCTTCGTTGCCTTGTCAACGATAATACCAAATGATGTCGCGATCTGGCTCAGCGTCGCTATAGAGATTTTTTCTGGGTCAGTCAGCGCTTTCAGGTGCAAAACGATAGCTTCCTGCATCGCTCCTTTCTGCGATTCCATGAAAGCCAGCATTTCAGCCGTGTTTTCCTCTTTTTTCTGCTGTACTTTTTCGCTGATATCTGGTGATGCGTCAACAATTCTCTTCACAGTCTGGTGCGTGACGCCATGCTTCTTCGCAACAGCGTTGTACGACTGCATTTCTACCCAGTCGGCAACTATTTTCTTTTTTTGCCGATCTGTCAACCTCGCAGCCATAATCACCACCTCGAAATAGTTATCCTTTTCACGCTCCACCGGATTGCGGTTTCCGGTGGAGCTAAGAAAAAGGAGGTTCCGCAGTACGCTGCGTAGCCGTAAGAAGGATGAAAGCGCAGAGGATACACCTCTACGCTCTCAACGATACACTATGTTTAAGGCTCTCTTACGCAAACTTTTGAATATAAACCACGTTTTTCTGCCACTAAGTAGATAAACTGCCTATGCCATTCTTGAGCGGTACGCTCCGAAACATATACCACCATAGCAGCGCCCTGTAAGGTGTGTGTGCGCTTCCAAAGGACCAGATCAATAAGCTTCAGCCGTTCCGCACCATCGGAAAGCTGCTTTGTTTCCTCGACGGCAGCATCTACCGCGTCGATTTCCTCGCGCGTCATAAGCGTACCGCCCTTGTAGCTTCGTACCATCCATTTCGCGTAGCCCCACCACCCATAGCGCGGTTTGCTCACCGTATCAGCCTCCTCGTTTCATTTTCTCGTCCAAGACATCCTTCAACCGCGCACACAAGAACGCCCCGTTTGTCATCACGTGCCAAATAGACGGAAGCCCGGATTCTTCGTCAATATGCGTCGGGTCTTCCCAAATTGCCAGAACGTGCCGTAACAGCGCCTCGTGCCATCTCCCCGGCTCAATGCTGCGCCAGTCCTCCGCGTCGCCGTATTTGTTAAAGCCGTACATGCGAGCTTCCAGAATCGCAATGATGGCTTCTACGGGGACGGTGGACGGTCTGGGCTTACCGCCGTCAAACTTCGCGCCCTTCAACTGCTCCATGTGCTTCCTCCTTCAATCTTTGCTCTGAAAGCGCGCTGTATGTTTCCTTTAGAATTTCCACTGTATAGCGCACCTCGCCGCAGCTTTCGCATACATATCTTCTCGCTTTTATGATTCGGTCGTTGGTCGGTCTGCTGTCTTTGCACCGCATCTTTTGGTTGCATCCCGGGCAAATCATAGCTGTATCCCCCTTTCTCACAAGAAAACAGTTGCATCGGTGACTTGCCCGTTATCTGTGATTTCTACCTCCATTTCGTCAGATAGCTTCACGCGGATTTCTGCCCGCTTTGCACGAAAACAATGTATCGCGGTAATTCTTCATACGTATCCAATGTAGTCTCCATCAAAACGGAACGTGTTTTTGTGGCAGTCCTTGTACTCTGCATTCTTGTTGCAGGTTGAAAGCTTTGCCCATCGCCCCTTCCAGTCCGGAACTTTGATTTTGTAATCAGGATACGCTCCCTGGAATGCTGCGTACTTTTCTGGGAATAGCCCACGCAGCTGATGCAAAAACATTGGGACGATTTTGTCCTGATAATCCCGAATCACGCCGCCCATTATTGCGTGTGGGATAAAATCGCAAATTCTCTTGATGTTTTCTGGCGTGAGTTTGTCTGCGCTTATGTACAGTTTGTTTGTGCCAAGATGCGGGTTATCGCAACGGATTTCCCCGCCAAAATCCTCCAACCATGTATAAGAAACGGTGAGAAAGGCATCTTCTCCTATGCGTGTAATCAAATTGGTTGATGGATATTGTAATTTCCCGTAAGCGGGATTTGTTCGGGCTTCTTTCTGAACCCGTAAAAACTTCTTTGACTGTTTTGTTCCACCATCCACAATTGTGATCTCACCATTGGGGCATCTGACGCCAAATAGCGTTGTTACGCAAAAACATTTTCCATTTTTATAGGCAGAGCATTCCTCGGTGCGGTTGCAGCGGATGTATTCCGCTCTTAACCTACAATTCCTGCTACCATCTCCGTATAAATGCGCGCAAATGCAGTTATCGTTCATAGTTTTACCCCCATTATGTACTTGTCAAAATACGTTGTTGCTACCGCCATCGCCGCCCACATATCCGCTGCGAACCCGTAAAAGAAACCGGGGTTCTTCTTTGTTCCCTTGCCGTAGTTCGGCTGACCGGGCGCGTAGCGGTCAACAAGGGCTTGTCTGATGTTCACATCCTTTGCCGATGCTCTGCCGCAAAGGTAAAGCTTTTCCTCCCGCCGGAAGATCTTCTGTATCTGGTACCCCTTCCGGTAAAGCTCGGCATATTCCCAGAACCGCCCAATCCAAAAGCAGGTGTCAAACACCTCTTGACCTACAGGCATTCCCATACCGGCAACCATTTCGATTGCCAGGTGCTGATACTCCCGGCAGAGAACGGGGAATATCTCCCCATTCGGAACTTTACCAACGTCCAGCACCTTCCGGATTTCCTTCCCGTCGTGCTCTACGATGACATAGCCGGATTGAATGTTGCCGGGGTCAATCGCCAGAATCGTTCCCACGTTTTGCCCTCGCTTTCCAAAACATACTGTTGTAGATGTCGTATCGGTGTTGGATGTAGGTACTCATGACTTCCGGTCGAAGTCTGGACCAGCTCTCATACAGACCGCATGTCTGCATCTCCGGGCATCCGCACCGATAAACGCAGTTAGGTACTAGAACGTCCGAGATCTCCGGCTGCACCTCATGCAGCGCTGCTTTGAAATCCTCGGCATACGCGCGCGTCTCCGGGTCTGCCTGCCCGCATAACCGCTTGCGCATGGAGTCAATCAAAGCTTGTACGTTCGCTTCTCCCTCGAAGATTACCGGCGCGTCCTGCGGGAGCTTGTCCCTCGGCGTTCCGGTTCGGTCTGTCCTCTGCGTAGAGATAAAGCACTCCCATTTGTGCCTTGACCAGTGCGTCGCAATCCAGCTCTTAATGCCTTTCCAGACCCACGATACCGAGATCCGCCGAATCGGCGAGTGTTCGGCAATTAAAATCCGGCGCTTAAAATCCTCGCTCGGCTCATGCCCAAGAGGACCTTTGCCGGAGGTGGCGCGGCAGGTGTCCACGACCTCCTGCCAGTCGCCCTTGATGTTTGTAATGTGTGTGTTCATTCTTCCCTCCGTTCTCCATTGTTACCTCCATCCATCTTCGCCCCGCACTTACCGCAGAAGTTGTGCCACCGTGAGCACAGCGTTGCGCCGCATATTGGGCAGTTGTCATACGGGATATCCGCATGCACCATATTCCTGCGATAAAGTGTAGAGCGGTCTCCCGCTAAGACCCCGATCTCCTCATGGTATCCCACAATCGTCCTCGTGCGCACTTCCGTCACCGGCGTTCCATGCACCACCTCCGCAACGTCGGCGGCGGGCATTTCCCGAATTTCGGCATATGCGCGTTCCAACCGTGTTAGTGCCGTCATGCTTCCACCGCGTTCGGCTTTCCGTAACGCAAATAGCGCATCCTCGCGCCGGATATAATCACCCGCCATGCCGCACCTCCACGCCTGCCATTTCAAGCAACCCGTAAATATCCGCTTCATCGCTGTTCGCGAGGAAATTGTCATTTTCGTCGTAGTAGTTGTAAGCCGTGTATGCTCTGGCTTGGATTCCGACGTATTTCTTGAGCAACTTATTCGCCCCCTCGATTCCAAACGTGCAGGCATCTTCCAGCTCTTCCATCTGCGATTTTGAGATAAACTTAGCCATCATTTACCCTCCTGTTCCATGCCTCGACCGCTTCAAACCGGAATCCGTAGTCACTCCCAGTCTGCGAAATATGGCATTTGGGGCAGGAACACAAATACCAATCTGTGAATCTGTTATGGTGTTTGGTTACGACAGCTTCCCCGCCGCAGAACGGGCACGGTTTCAGTTCAGCCATCCTTCTTGCCCTCCTCTACACGCGGCTTAAGCCATTCTTTGATTTGCATCGCGCAGGAGCAGCAAAGCTCAATATCAGGTGATTCCTCATGGAACGCGCTTCGTACGTTTACATACGTCGCAGAGCTTGTGGGGTTTATCTCCGCCCCGCAGCGGTCACATACTCGTTTTGTTGCCATCCTTCTTGCCCTCCATTTCCTGCAAAGCCTTCTCGGCTTCTGCCTCCGTCAAAAACACCGTCCGCCCGATTGCGTCCTCACAGAATCTCTTCCGCCCGGTAATGTACGTCGTGCCTTCCCGGTCAATGCGAATCGCGTCTACCGTGACCGGCACGGGCTTTTTGGGTCGCGTGTAAAACATCTTAGACAGCCAAACCGTATCGCCCGGTCTGAGCCGCTTACTGTCCATATCCTCATACGCTGCGAGACGTTCCGCCATCTGGACGAGTTCGCCGATCGTCGCATAACCCAGCGCGTGACCGTTTACCAGCACGCAATCCTCATCTCGGCTTGTCATCCGTTCCATCCTGCTTCGCCTCCTAAACTTCCAAAATGGAATTTCCAGCCGGAGGTTTCGCGTCAGCCGCAACCGCTTCGGTCTCGCTCAAAAATACTCTCACACCGATCTGGTCCACAGGGATACCGATATCCACAATTTCCCCCGGAACAATGATGCTTGCTGATATTCTTGTAACCTCATGTGGTTGCACGCCAATGCAATCTCGCGCGTTATTTTTGTATGTCTTAAACCACACCGTATCGCCCACCTTGCACGGCAGCACCACCACGCGCCCGTCCTTGTCGGCCTCGGCAAGTTCTTTCAACCGTCCGACCGTCATGTTTTCCGCAGCCTGCGCGAAATCCCACAGATGCCCAGCATTTTCGCCCAGCTTACGCAGCATCTCCGGTGTCCATCCTGCGTCCTCGTAGGCCGCAAGTCGATCAACAAAATCCGCCTGGTACTGCACTCCGCTGAAATTTACCCGCCAGTATCCGTCTTTGAAATAAGTCAGTCGCTCCATAGTTCTTCCTCCACATACCGCCAGCTCTGCGGCGGGCGGGTGATGGGCCCGGGCGCAAGGCCGTATTTTGTCTGCCGCAGGCCGGTAAACTCCCACAGATCGCGCGGGTGATCGTAAATTCTGAGGTTGGAAATGTGCCATCCGTAGCCGACGCCGCCGTCCAGATACTTCTCCAGCTCGTCTTTTGTCAGGCAGGCATCCGCAAGAAGCGTATCAAGTGGGGTGCAGTCCATGTTCCAATCGCAGATGCAATATTTCGGCGGTTCACAGCTTGATCCTACTCTGACGATCTTTTCAAAAATGTCATCGCATACAAACTCGCCGATGACGCCGCCCTGAACCGAACGGTAAATGTAGCACTTAAACTGCGAAATGAGTTTCGGGCGCGTCTTGCGCACCTCAATCGTTTTCTCACCGCTTATGATCTTTTCGCACCACTTTGGTCTGATGCTGATTAAAACAGCTATCATGCCTTGTCTCCTCCCTCCGGCGCTTCCGGCAGCGGCAGCCAGTGGGTGACAGTGCACGGTATCGCCATGCACAACCATCTTTTAGCCTCCGCGTGATAGTTGCCAATATCTGCGCCAAACTCCGGGGCGTAAATCATGTAATTTACAAGTACGTCGTTCTCTTCGTTTTTCCAGACTTCCGGCAGCCTGTCCTCCACGCTAATCCACCGCGGCACCTTCTCCCGCAGCGCCGCATTCTCGGCGGTCAGGCGCTCGATCATGGTGATAGCTTCATCCGCCAGCCGCTCCGTGCAACGCACATACTTCCTTTGTGGACAAAGCCCGCAACCCTTGTCCTTATGCGTCGCGCAGATACGCAGCGCCTGTATAATTTCCTTGTCTGTCATAGCGCGTCCTCCAATCCTTTCCACTCCCACTTGCTCCCGTCTCGGCAGCCTGCGCAGGGACATTTTCTGTCGCAGATCGAACAGCCTGTCCATACGCGGCAACTGTTCTCGTCGGCATCTGAGTTTTTGCACCACTGGCAGAATCCACTTATCGTGCTTATCAGCGCCGCCTTTTCCTTTTCCAGCCGCTCGATCAGGTCGGCAGCTGCAAGTTTCAACGAGTCATAACATACAATCTCTTCATCACCTGGTTCGGGGCGTGGCGTACCATTGGCATCCTCTCCACACCGCAGCGCCTGTATAATTTCCTTGTCTGTCATAGCGTCACATTTCCCCTCCTATTTTCCGTTTCCCTCTTGCCGCCCTCCGGCAATTTCTCGCCCCTCCGCTGGTCATCTGGCTTATGTCGATGATCTCGGCGCGCCTTCCGTAGCTTTTCAGCCGTTCTCCCTTCACAGCGCTCCAAGCCTCGCGGGACGCGCTGCAACCGGCTTTCCGGTTGGGGCAGTCCTTCGCGCACGGCCCGAAATTATTCATTTCTTCCTCCTGACCTGCACCGTCACTTCCGCCTCCCAGCACTCCGGCGCGCGGATGACGATCTTCTTGTCTCTGCCTTCTTCCGGGTCGTGGACGCTGACCAGATAAAACGTCATGTTCTTGTTCTTCTGCGGGTACTTCTTCGCCCGGATAGGCTTTCCCAGTTCCGGCATCAGCCGGGGATAGAGCCCGGAAATGATATCCGGAATGACGATCCAAGTATTCATGCCCCATCCCCCATCAGCTTCTGAATCGCCGCCCGCTGCACATCGGACAGCTCGTCCCCGTGGTGCTGCACGTTGTACCCCGGCTTCTTCCCCGGCTGTGATGGCGTGCCCTTCTCATGTTCTTTCGATTCCCACGTCAAGAACTTCTGCTTCCAGTTCCGTACGGGATCGCCCTTCCCGTCGACCCAATTTCCGGCAGAATAATAGTCGAAAAATTTCTGTGCCAGATTCGGGGCTCCACGCTCCTTCGCGTATGCGGAAACCTCTTCCAACGTAGGCGGTATAAATTTCTTACGTTTCTTCTCAGAAATAGAACTACTCTCTTTTCTATTTCCATTTCCATTTCCTAAAGGTAATACCGTGGTATTACCGCAAGCACTACCA
>OGHJ01001683.1_pt1 | contig 22168 bp, 12 predicted proteins | sample 1571351 | NCBI WGS metagenome assembly OGHJ01 (sample SAMEA2582037, study PRJEB24529) | metagenome | biome: Human gut stool | place: China | collected 2011 | reverse complement strand
CGTAGATTGCGTTCCTCTGAAAGCGAATTCTGCAAGCACAATGTACTCTCTTCCGCACACACTTTGCCGTCGGCTTTTCACAACCTTACCGTTCCGTTCTTCCACTGCAGTATCCTGCACTGCCTTGGCAGATGGAATATCCTCATCTCCATACAGTTCCTCATGATCGAAGTGGGGACGCTCATTGTATTTGAATTTATACTCCATATCGTTCCTTTCCCCTGACCTGCAGTCAGGCAACAAAAATAGCAGACCGTTACATGGTCTGCTGCCAAGTTGGTTCTTCTTCGTGATCGTCCTCCTTATGACCGAGGGCGATTTTTATTTGCCGTTCCCGACGGAGCGCTTTCCGGTCCGTGTGCTGGTGCATGGTTGTGGCATCCCTTATGGGATCAGCAGCTTGATCACGCTCCAGAGAGCGGCCAAGCCGGACCAGATCACCTGCAAGACCACCATACCCACCATAGTCCCCAACAAAATCAGGGCCAGCCATATCATCACTGATATTGCAGTACCCAGACTGGGCGTAGAAACAGAAATCTCTTTCTTCTTCCCAGCCTGTCGCAGCAGCCGCTGTACTTCCGCCACATCCCGCGTCAGTGCCTCCATCTGCGCCTGGGTGGGGCACGGCTCCCTCCGGCTGGAAGCCTCCCGCAGAAGGGCTGTGTGGGCCGCTGTGTGCCGCTCCAGCTCGTCCAGCCGATGGAGCAGCTCCTGCCACTCCTCCTTGCTGGGACAGTTCTGCGGTATCATAGTCTGCAGAGCATTCCTCCGCTTCAATTCCTCCATGGGCAATCGCTGCCCGGATTCTGAACTCATGTTCCATGACCTCCTTTGTGTACTTCTCCTCGTGGAGCCGGTCGTCCCGGCACTTCATTCCCGTGGACGTGGTGTAGGTGATATTCTTCCGGCTGTCCGTCCAGCGCACCTGATACCCCTCACTCTCCATCAGAGAGATGAATTCCTCCTTGCTGGCAGCGTACCGCATGCACTGGTCGATGGTGTTCATGAGGCGGAATTTCCAGCTCTCGCCCTTCGCGGCGGAGCGGTACTCCCTGGTGCTCATCCGCTTTTGCTTGACCTGTTTCTGTGGCGGCGGAAGGATCTCCAATCCATGGGCAGCACATATTTCATCGTTGGAGATCCGGTGAGCCTGCAGGTCGGCGGCGCTCTGGTGGAGTTTGCGGCCATCTTGAAAGCTGACGCTGTTCACCACCAGGTGGCTGTGCAGGTGGTCGGTGTCAATATGGGTAGCCACCAGCACCTCGAAGTTTGGGAACTCACGCTGAACCAATTCCAGCGCAATGGCGTGGGCCTCCTGGGGCGTCAGATCATCCGTCTCCGCAAAGGACTGCACGAAGTGATAGTACTGTCTGCCGCCTGTCTTATGGAACCGCTCCTTGGTGAGCTGCATTTCGGAGCAGACACTTTGGGCGGTGCAGTTCCAGCCGGAGACCAGCCGACGATCTTCCCATGTGGTTTTCTCTTCCTGCTGGACATAGCGCAGCACACCGCCCAGAGCACCTCTGCCACCGCCACGATTTTTGATTGCGGTGAAGGTTGCCATCAGGTCACCTCCCGCAGCAGCTCCCGGAGCTGTTCATAAATTTTTCCGTAGTTTTCTGCCAGTGCGTCACCCTTCAGAACTGTTACCCTCCCCATGTTGGCCAGGGTTGTGAGCTGATTCAGATTTCGCCCCTGGGCTTTCAGTTCAGACAGCACCTGTTCTAACCCTTCCACCCGCACGATCTCTTTTCCCAGTCCACTGTAGCACAGGTAATCAGTGACTGTCAGGCCAGCGGCCCTGGCTCGTTCCCGGATAGCTTCCTTCACACGGGGCGTCACCCGCAGGGTGATGATCTCGCTCTTTTTTACTCTCTGCATTGCTCCTCCTTCTCCCCCTCAGGGGCCGGGTACGGGGCAGCGCCCCGAAACTGTGCGCGGCGTATAGCCGGGCGCGATGCTTGCCCTCCCCGAAGGGAGGAATCCGTCTCCACAGCCCCCGCCGCGCCCTCTCCAGACGGTTGTTCAACGGCAGCAGGGTCGATAGGGACGATTTCTCCGGCACCCTCCAAATCGACACTATCGGCACGATTCAGCTCGATCACTCGTTTTCCATTACTGCGGCGAACCGTCACTTGAATCCCGGTTTTCCTTAGAGCCTCAACGCTTTGCAGGATCAGTCTTGAAATCTTTTTGGGCGTTACTCCTTCGGCCTTATCAGGGTCGATCTTTTCGGAGAGCTCCGTGGGAGTGCCGATAAATACTGTTCTGGTGCTCATAAATGCAGAGAGGAGAACGACGATTCGATCCTCATGAAACACGGGTTCTTCTCTGCTGTCTGAAACCAGCTCCCACACATTTTCCTCGCCGCGTCGAAGCTCCAGCTCGCGGTATTCGATGTCCCGGCCCACGCAGGTCAGTCTGGCTCTGCCGCTGCCCCGCTTTTCTTCCACCAGCGTGAAGCTGGAATCCACTGCACCGCTGATGGCAGTGGTCCCGGAGATCCGGTGGAACACATCTTCCGCCTTTTCTTTCCGCAGGTGATGGATGAGCAGGATGGCAATGCCGTGCTTGTCCGCCAACCGCTTGAGCACAGACAGGTCTCGGTAGTCGTTGGCGTAGGTAGCGTCATGCACTGGCCGGACCATCTGCAGGGTATCGATGATGACCAGCACGGTGTCCGGGTGGGCGGTGAGGAATGTTTCCACCTGTTCCTCCAGTCCCTGACCGATGAGGTCGCACTCGGTACAGAAGTGGACGCTGCTTGGTGCGTCCTCCGTGATCTCAAACAGCCGGTTCTGGATACGGAGGACGGAGTCCTCCAGACAGAGATAGAGGGTGGTGCCCTGCCTGGTGGTCATGTTCCACACCGGTTCTCCCTTGGCCACTGTCACGGCCAGCCACAGAGCCAACCAGGATTTGCCCACCTTCGGGGAGCCTGCCAGGATGTGCAGGCCCTGCGCAAGCAGGGTGTCCACCACAAAATTGGGCGAGTGCAATGGCTGGCTCATCAAGGTTGCTCCATCCACTGTGCGGAGCGGTGCGTTGTTTTTTCTCACGGTCAATTCCTCCTTATTTTGAATATGAAAAGCGCCCACCTCAGTGAGCGCTTCCGGGAAAGGTATTTTTCCTTTCACTTGATTATTCTGGGAGTTTTGATAAAATGAGAATATCACAAGACAAGGCCAAAATGGATATAGGACAGGAGGGGGACACATGCCGCTGGGGATCAAGCAGAACAATAACCTGCAGCGTATCACATTGGATGTGTGGCAGGATTTCGTTTTTCTGAACGAGCAAGCCTATCCCGCCGGATATTTTGCGGCCAATATCATGAATCAGGAGCAGGCAACCCTCCAGGCCCTGATCCAGTACGGCGGCGCCATCGGCGATAAGGCAGAAGCGATGATAAGAACGACGGATCGTGACACCTTTGCCCACCTACTTCCACAGGTACGCTCGGATGTCTCCGCCCTGCTGGATGTGCTGTGGACATACCCGCCCTACTGCTTCCTGGACAAATCCAGAGAGCTGGAGGTGCTGGACAAATTTTTCTGTGAGAGTATGGTGGACGCCCTGATGAGTACAGAGGCTCCGTATCGGGAATTCTTTTTTCGTTACCTGACTGCGGCTCATGTGATTCCTCTTGGAATTTACCATTTTATCGTAGCGGCGGACTACTTTGAGCGGGGATATCTCTACCGGCTCAAGGAGCGGAACGAGACCTTCTTTGCCATTGCTGCCCACGACTGTTTCACCAGCAACGACTTCTGGCATGTGATGGACGCTCTTCCCTTGCCGGATATTGAAAAATTCACGGTGTCCCCCGTCATGGAGTCTTCGTATGTTTTCGCCAGAAACCCAAGTCAGAAGGAAAAGATGGTGTTCGTCCAGCGCGTCCGCTTTCGCAGCATCATGCAGTTTTACTGCTTCGACCTGATGAACGGCCTGCACCACGGCCACGCTCCCTGCGTGTGTCAGAACTGTGAGCGGTATTTTCTTACCCGCAGCGGACATAAGCCAAAATACTGCAGCGGTATGGCACCCCAGGACAGCCGCCTGACCTGCCGACAGTACGGTGCCATGATGCACCAGAAGGAGCAGAACAAGCAGCACCCGGTCTACCGCCTGTTCAATACCCGCACCAACACCATCCGCAAGCATCACCAGAGAGGAAAAATCTCCGACGAGCTGCGGCGGGAAGCACTGTATCTCGCGGAGACCTATCGGGACCGGGCGCTTATGGACAACGACTATGCTGCCGGAGACTATGTCCACGACATGGAGCAGGAGACGCTTTATGCTCAGGCGAGAGCACGCCTTGCCCAGGAGGACAAGCCATGAGCATGTACCTCTGTGACGCTCCCTGCCCCAGCAACGAGGAACTTGCCCGGCGTATACAGGAAGGCGATCCAGAGGCCGCTTCACTTCTGCTTTCCCAGAACGAGGGATACCTGACCATGCTGGCCGCAAGCTACTGCGAACAATTTTCTCAGGATTTTCTGGTGGACGATCTGAAGCAGGAGGGTGCACTGGCACTGCTGGACGTGGCACAGCGGTTTGATGCATCCATGGGAACCAGGCTGCTGACCTACGCCACTCCCGCCATTGAGACAGCCATGAAGGACTGCGCCGCCCAAAGTTCTTTTTCTCTGTCCTTCCCGCTGGACCGTTACTACCAGCTGCGTCAGGTGGCGTTCCTCTATGCCACACATGAGCAGGACGCCGAAGCAGATATTCTGGCCGCCATTCAAAAGAAGTTGAAAGTCTCCGTCAAAGTGGCCAAGCGTCTGCTGGAGGAATACCGCACCGTGTTCCAGATCGAGTCGTTGGGTGAGCGTGTCTTTGACATTGGTTTTGGCGGCGATCCCGCCAGGGCCTATGACCGCTTCATGCGCCGGACGCTGCTTCTCCAGCGCATGGAGGAGGTACTCAAGCCCAGAGAGTTGAACTTGGTGCGCTGTTATCTGGGGATTGGCCAGCCCAATGAGCAGGGCATGACCTTTCAGGAACTGGCCATTCGGCTCAACTACAACGGCCCCAGCGGGGCGGAGAAGGCGTATAAGAGCGCCATCCGGAAACTGAGAAAGCAGTTGAACGGCGGCACTTACGGTTATTGGCTCTCCATCCAGGAAGCGATTCAAGCCGCACGTCGGGAGGCCAGCAGAGAGATAGGATACCATTCACCCCAGTCCACATGGCTGGATAAACAGGAGCTGATTCGGGGGTTTTTGTGCAAGACAGCGGTGTTAAGTCGTGTGCATCATATTCTGCACACAGCAAATGAAAGGAATCCCAGAGGGTAGCCAAAGAGCAACAGGGAGGGACCGGAATTTCCGGTCCCTCCCTGTTTTCTGAGGTTAGTTTTATTGTACGATGCTTATGCCAATTCCCGCCACAGGAAGGTCACGGCCTGGGCGCGGGAGACAACCACATCGGGACTGAAGGTGGTGCCGCTGGTACCATTGGTAATACCGTTGGCCACCGCCCAGGTCACAGCATTGACATAGTAAGCGTCAGCAGCCACATCGTCAAAGCTGCTGCCGGACACCACCGGGGAGCCAGCCGCCCGCCACTGGAAGGTGACCGCCTGGGCGCGGGTCACGGGGGTCTCCGGGCTGAAGGTGGTATCGCTTGTACCGACGGTAATGCCGTTTTCCACAGCCCACAGCACGGCGTCGTAATAGTAATCGCTGGTGCCCACATCGGTGAAGGGGTTTGCACCTGTGGCCTCGGGGGAGCCGTGGGCTCTCCACAGGAAGGTCACCATCTGAGCGCGGGTCACCGTGACATTGGGACCGAAGGTGGTTGCGCTGGTGCCGTTGGTCACCCCGTTGGCAACCGCCCACAGCACCGCGTCATAATAGTAGTCGCTCTCATAGATATCGGTGAAGGGGTTGGTCTGCTCCTCCGGTACCTCACTGCCGGGAATGACGGCGAAGGTAGACAGATTGCGAACACCCTTTACCGTGATGGTATTGCCACTGATGCTATCAGGTGCATAATACTCCTTGGTGCCATCGGTCAGGATGTGCAGGATATGGGGATCGGTGATCTTGGACAGATTGGACACCGTAAAGGTGAGGGTCAGCGTACCATCAAAGCTGTGGACCTCCACATCATTTACCGTCACAGACACATCAAAGACCGCTGCGCCCTTGTCCAGCAGACCGGAGATAGTTTCGTCCTTGCTGCTGGTTTGGCTGGTGATAGAAACCTTGATTTTGCCGCTGGAGGAAACGCCGTCGGTCAGACCGGCGATGGTCCGGGCAGTCAGGGTGACCTCGCCATAGCGGAGATCGAGGAGCACATCGTTATCGTTGTCTGCCGCGTCCGCCATGCCGCCCACAGGCAGGGAGACCGTGGTGGAACTGGTGGCCTTGATGGTGATAGTAGCGCCCTCGTCAGCCTTATTCACCGCGCTCTCCATTTGGGAGGCAGTCACAGATCCGCCGCTGGCGGTGATGGTGACATTGTCGCCGGAGCCGCTGACATTGGAGCTGCTGGAGCCGCCTCCACCGCTGGAGCGGGTGGAGACCGTTAGGGTACCGTTCTCATAGGCCAGTGTGTAATGAGCTGTATTTACCTCACCGCCGCTGGGGGTGATGGTGTAGGTGCCCGCCGTATTGGTGTCAGTGGCATTGCAGGTCAGGGTCGGCTCAGCAGTCAAACTGTCACCGCTGGCCAGACCGGATACTGTATAGGTCAGTTCCGGCATAGCGTCGCCCACATAGGCAGACTTGTCAACCGCCTTGACAGTGACGGTGGCCTTGGAGATGGTGAACACCAGGGACTTGTAGAGATAGTAGCTGTCATTGGCCGCGCTGGCGGTAATAATGTAGGTGCCGGGCTCGGTGGGCAGAGCAAGACCGCTGATGGCGGACAGGTCTGTTCCAGCGGCAATATTGCTTACCTCGCTGTGGAAAGAAGTTCCGTTCAGGCCCTCAATGTTGACGGTAAAGGTGCCAATCTCCACAGTGGCGGAGCTGGTGCTGTCCCCCGTGTAGGCGTTCAGTGTGCCCTCAACGGGCAGCACGCCCTGGCCGGTGTAGACAAAGTTCTGGTCGGCCTTGGGTGCAGCGGAAGCCAGATAAGCGCGCTGGGAACCTTCGGCAACCACTTCCACATCAATTTCCAGATAGTCGCGGGTGCTGCCATCGGACAGGCCGAAGGTGTAGTTCTCATTCAGCAGATTGAACTTCACATTGTCATAGCTGCCCACCGGCATGGGGAGATAATCATAGGAGAGCGCCGTTCCGCCATCTGGTGCCTCGGGGTCATTCACGGTGTAGGTGTAGTTGATGTCGGTGCCTTCCCGTAGAGTGACTACGGTACCAGGCTCGTCATCCCACTGGAAGGTCAGAGAATCGGACAGCGCATGATGACCGCCGGAGTAGTTGTAGGAAATGGAACCGGAGCCGGGTGTGTCATCCTTGTTGGTATAGGTAAGCACGCGGGGCACAACATTCACCATAAAGGTCACAGGGAATGAATAACCGGAATAAGACACGGTTGCTGTAATCTCAGCGGACTTGTTAAGCGCATCTTCCACAGGGGTCACGGCGGTCTCGTTGATGGTGATTACATCCGTATCCTCGGAGGAGAGGGCGGTAATAATTGCGTTGCCAGGCGAGCTCAGAGAAAGTGTAGTTTCTCCAAACATCTGGACATTGCTTGTAGCCAGTTTTGGTATTTCTGCCCATTGGGCATAAAGTACGGTATTTGCATTGGCAGTTATTTTCGCTCGGTCGTTATATTTGGTGCCGGTGCCATCCTGCGCTGTATTCCACCCCATAAAAACATAGCCATCACGGGCAAAAACATTGGCGCTGAGGGGAGTACTATACCCAGAAGGGGCTTTCTGCGTAATAGTAGTGGTGCCCTCGCCCATGTTGGAGTTAAATGTGATGGTTGCAATATCAGATGTCATCTTAATAGCGTTAGCAGTCGTATCAAGGTAAAGAATGAGGGTGTCATCCGTCAGATTGAATTTAGAAAAATCTGCTTGTGTTATATTATAGCTTTCATCCGCATTGACGATAACAGTTGAACTGTATAAACTGCCTTTATTAAGCCAGATTTCGGAAAAAGTTCCCAATGTGCCGGTAACGCGTAACGGAGTTACATTTGCTCCGCAGTAAACGTTGTTGTTCTGCTCAGACACGGTATTTTCCTTAATCACTGTATCCCCAGAAATATTAATCGCCGGAGCGTTACCGGAAAGGTAGATTCCACCCCCGGCAACGGTGGCTTCGTTTGATACGATGCTACCACCAGTGATCTCAGTTACGCGATTATTTCCCGGATAAATATACAATCCACCACCGTATCCTCCAACATCCTCCTCGTTGTAGGTAAATGATACCGCCTTGTTGTCTCGAATCGTGCCTCCGCTGATTTTAATTGTAACTTTGTCGGTACCAGCTGCAATACCTCCGCCATTCGGAGCCTGATTTTCAACAATTAAACCGCCCTTTATTTCAACCGTCGAGTTGCTACCACTGGTAGAGGCCGCAATACCTCCACCATGGCAAAGGGAACTATTTGTTCCGGCGAGAATGTTTCCTCGGATTTCAGTGTTGCCTTCCACAATTAGGGAACTTCCATTTGAGACATATATGCCTGCTCCCTTATCGTTGGCATTGTTGGAGAGGATAATACCACCGGAGATGGTTGCATTACCGCCATTCAAGCTGATACCACCACCGACTTTTGCGGCGGTATTGCTGCTAATCTCGCCACCGCTCATATTCAATGTTGCGGATTTATCGACATAAATACCTCCGCCTCCATTGTCAACGCTGTTGCTTTTGATTTTTCCGCTAATAAAGTTGAGTGTTGCACTCTCGGCAACAGAAACTGTACCACTATCCCCAGTAGTTTTATTATTTTGAATAATGCCGCCGTCAATCGTGGTAACTGCACTTTCTCCGGTTGTGTAAATTGCGCTGCTATTGAAGGAAGCGGTATTTTTTTCAATCGTCCCCCCATTCATGATAAACATACCGCCATCATTTTTAACTGCACCATGATTAGAGGTGTAAATCCCGGTCACTTGGCCGCCATTCATTATGAAGCTACCTTCATCAACCACAATTCCAGCACCATAGCCAATCCAATTTTTCAAGCTGCCGCCCGTTACCGTGGTGCCGTCCTCCATAGTTAATGCGCCATTCTCGCCAACATAGATCACACGCAGATGTCGGGTTCCTTCAGTTGGGAATCCATCTGTGCCAATTTGGGAGCTATTACCGTCAATCATAATATTTCGAATAACAACACTGGTATCAGAGCTGCTGCCAATTAAAATCATAGCAGGATTCTCCGGATCGGTGACTCCAGCAAAATAGGTCAACGGCTCGTCATCGTTGTTATTGATTGTCGTAATCTTGTCCTGACGAGCATAGATCTTCTCTTCTCCGCTTTGTCCCTGAAGTAAAATATGCGTTCCATCAATAGACAGTGGACTGGATAATGCAATGTCGGAACTTATCGTAATAATAGTTGGATTTTCTTCTGTTCCGGTAGCAGATGTGATTGCGGAGCGTAAATCCTCTTCGGTAGATACAGTAGCGTCTGTAATTGTAGTTTCTCCCACAGAATTCGTTAACTCATTTGAAGTAACAGGTTGCGCGGCAGGCTCCTCCTGCTCCTGCTCTTGCAGAGTATCATCCGTGGGCTCCACATACAGAGGGCAGTCCGTTGCATGGACACCGTCAACACAGCCGTCCAGCTGCGCACAGACTGGGGCCTGTTCCTCATCCGCATCCGCTGCCAGAGCCACCGTGGGCAGCAAGCCCACCAGCAGACACAGGCTTAAGAATGTTGCTAATAATCGCCGTTTCATTTGGTTTTCTCCTCCTTTAAGTTGCTTTATCTATCCCTGCGTCACAGGGCTGAGATAACAAGTGAACCAGCCGCTCCTTTGCGGCCCGGGCCGTGTCCTCCGGCGGTGCTTCTGCCAGGTAATCCAGCGCGTCGTTCCACTCCCGGACACCCTCCTCCCGGGGCGTCAGCAACTCCAGCCTTCGGGCCAGATACCGGCGCTGCTCCGGTGACAAGAACCGCAGATCGGACAGGTACATACAGCCCATTTGAATGGACAGTAAGTCCAGCAAAGATTGTTCCGCCGTCATACTCCCATCACCTCCTTTACTTCTGTCAGCATTTTTTCGTAGCGTTCCCGTCGTTTTCCGTTGACCACTCCGGAACAAACCGGACAGCCGCGCCTCTGCTTTCCGGTTCGGGAGTAGATGGCCGCCTTCCAGACATGCCCTTCGGCGCAGAGCCACCAGACCTTTTTGTGGGAACCTGCGGTGACCATCCGGGGCGTCAGGGCGCCATTCAGTGCAGGGTGCCACTGCGCCGCGATTTCCGGCTCCGTCGTGGCCAGGTCATTGAACCCGGCCAGGACTTTTTTCCCGGCACAGTAGGGGCAACCGGAGTTCCGCATGGTTCGCATCCCCACTGCGGCCACATATTCATGCCCCTGGAGGCAGAGCCACCAAACCCGCTGCTTACTGGTTGGAGGCACCTGGGACGGCAGCAGAGGTCCATTTTTTGTGGGATGCCATTCCCGAGCTACCTCCGGAAACTGAGAGGCCATATCATTTTCTCCCGGCAGGATTACCCGCCCTGCACAGACTGGGCATCCCGTCCCGTCCAGGGTGCGGGACTGAACGGAAACATACCACTCATGTCCTTTTTCACACCGCCACCAAACTTTTCGCTTGGTTCCGAAGGTCACCTCCTGGGGCGTCAGCGTGCCATTTTTCGTAGGGTGCCACTCCTTGGCCAACCTGGGAAACTGGCTGGCCAGGTCATTGACGCCTGGAGCCACAGCACGGTTGGCGCACACTGGGCAGCCGCAGCCATCTGTGCGGGAGTGAACGGTTGCACGCCACACATGGCCCAGGCCGCACCGCCACCAGACCTTTTTCTCACTACGAGGCAGTACACACTCCGGCGTCAGCGGTAGATTTTTGGTAGGGTGCCATTCTCTTGTCAATTCCGGGAACCGGCTGGCCAAGTCGGTTTCTCCGGGCCATGCAGCTTTGCCGGAGCAGTATGGGCAATCAGTGTGGCTGGAGGTGCGGTTATTCACCGTTACCTGCCAGCGGTGGCCTTTTTCACACTGCCACCAGACCTTTTTTGTGCTGCCGTAGGGAATGGTTTCAGGGGTAAGGGGAAGGTTGGCCTGAGTGTCCCATTGGGAAAGCAATTCCGTATAGCCTCTTGCATGGCAGAAGGCAGATAAAGTCTCTCCCATATCACACGCGTTCCGATTCCATGGGTCGCAAATCACATGGATGTTTTGTAATTTCCCGCAGGAGATACAGCAGTTCCAAGCCACTGCGAAAACATACCTCTTGATTGCCTTCCACACGCAAAGCCCCCTGCATGGTAGCGTGCTGACGGGTATAAATCCGGACGGATGCCGTGGCCAGCAGGCCTGGCCTGAATGACAAGGTATTTTGGAGCTGAGGCCTCCTGCCGGAGTGCGGCCTTGCCTGCTCCTTGATGTGCCGCCTCGCCATCCAAGGCATTGGCTGTTCCGCCTGATCCATCATGGCATCCATGATAAAAAGCAGGTTATCCAGCCCGTGAAATGGAATCGGGGTAGATTGAAAAAAAGTCCACAGGCTGCCGATGGCTATATCGTCTTCCCAGCGATCAAAGCATAGGATCATCGTCGCCGCATACTCTGGCCAGCGGCCGCCGCTGCGTGGAAGATCATCTTCAAAAATACAGAACCGTTCTACATCCTTTGCGACGGCTTCCAAGTGACTCACCCCCTGGATTCACAGAATCGACATTCTGAATAGAACTTTTCCCTTTCTTTCTGCTAAATGGAAAAGACGGGCATAAAAAATCGCCCGTCTTTCTTTCGGAAAGAGGGCGAAAGGGCGTAGGAAGCCAGGCCGCAAATGCAGATTATGCTTGCGGCCTATGTTTTTGCGCTCAAAATCTGGAAGATGCCTTGTCTTTCGTGTCCGCGCCTGATATAATAACGATGTATTATTCCATTATGTAGTCGATGTTGGGACAGAATGTCGATTCTGTGACTACGACACAAGCCCCAGCCGATCAATCTCCCTCTGGTGCTCTGTGCCGGAGGTAACCAGGTAGATGCGTGTGGTTTCGATGTTGCTATGGCCCAACAGGTCAGCCAGTTTGGCAATGTCCCGGCAGGTTCGGTAGAAGACCGTGGCAAACAGGTGCCGCAAATTGTGAGGAAACACTTTTCCCGGCTCCACGCCTGCGTGCTTGCACAGCCCTTTCAGTTCCGCCCAGATCTGGCGGCGGCCAAGTTCTTTTCCGCTTTTGGTGCGAAAGATCGCACCGGAGGCGGTTTTTTGTTTTTTCGCATACTTCAGCAGCTTGCGACGGAGTTTTACGGGGAGCAGGATGGTGCGGATCTTGCCTTTGAGAGCGATTTCTGCTTTGCCCTGTTGAACAGCTTCTACGGTGATATACGCTACTTCGCTGACCCGGATACCGGTGGCTCCAATGGTCTCCACCAGAAGTTCCAACCGTTCCCGTCCCAATTTGTGGGCCGTGTTCAGAAGACGCTGGTAGTCATCCTTTGTCAACTCACGGTCAGCATCCCGAAACAGGCGGCGCTGGACCTTCAACGCCCTGACCCGGTGCGCCTCCCAGCCGAGATGCGAAAGGAATTGATTGACCGCCGCCACCATGGAGTTGACTGTCGCCGGAGCATAGCCCTGCTTCAGCAGGTCGTCCCGCCAAGCCGCAGTCCGCTCACGGGTGACTTCCGCTCCGTTCAGCCACCCAGCAAAATTTCCGACGTCCCGCCGGTATTTTTCAATTGTCCCCGGGCTGCGCTCCTGGACCCGCAGCGCACGCATAAACTTCTCAAGGTGGCCTTTTTTGATGATGTGCTGTTCCATATCGTACATTCCTCGATTCGCTCAAATAGTAGGTAGGTCCATTATATGATATGCCACGCAAACCGCCAGATGATACATGCGCAATCTTCTAAATCGCATAAAAAACGGACGGCTTCCAAAGAAAGCCGTCCAAAGGCTGTGGGAAAAGTCCAGCGGCCTTTTTAATTCTTTCCATCACAAAAGGGGCCCGTCTTTTGAAAAGACGGGCCCCTCTGTTCGGCCTTCCAGAAACAAACCTGCCTCCAGAACGGCCTGGGTCTGTACCCTCAGTTCGCGGCGTTGAACGCATCGCGCACCATCTCGTCATAGGTACGCATGGTGGTGATGTCGGTCCAGTGCTCGTCCAGATCGGCCTCCGTCCGCTCCTCGTAGGAGTGGCTGTTGGTGGCTTCCTGCACGTCCGCGTAGAACCAGGCGGTCTCCGGGTTGTCCGGCCACACCTTCATGCCGTCCAGCATATACTCAGCGTTGGGGCTGCGCTCCAGAACTTCGTTCAGCAGAGCCATAACCTCGGCACGGGTGATGTACTGGTCGGGTCCATAGGTCCCGTCCGGATAACCGGTGGTCCAGCCCTCATAGGCGGCGCGGTTGATGTAGGAACGGGCCCAATGGCTGGAGATGTCGCTGAACTGATCGGGACCGGAGTACTGGGCGTCAGAGAACTGAGCCGCCACAACGGCAAACTCGCCGCGGGTGATGTAAGCGCCCGGGTCAAAGGTGCCGTCATTCCGGCCGGTCATGATACCGCCGTTGGTCAGCGTGGTGATGGCGTAGAAGGACCAGCGGTCCGACGCCACGTCGGGGTAGGGATTGTACTCGGTGATGTAGTCCGCGCGGGACTCATCGGTGAGCAGACGGAAGAAGATGGTAGCCACTTCCTCACGGGTGATGAGATTGTTGGGCTTCACGGTTCCGTCGGGGTAACCAGAGACATAGGCGATGTGGTCTTCCTTGTTCAGCTCGGGCTCAGAGGAGGAGTTTCCGCCTCCGCCGCCACCGCCGCCGCCTCCGCCGCCGCCAGTGCTCTGGCGAGTGGCCGTGATGGTCACGGTGATGTCGCTGGTGATGTTGCTCAGGGTAAATTTGTTGCCTCCGTTGGCAGCCAGAGTGGCCGAGCCGTTATACGTGGGGACGTTCAGGATGTACCCGCTGTCCGCCGCCGCGTTAAAGACATAGTCGCTGCCGCATTCCACCTGAATCTTGGTCTCGCTGGTGTCGATGGCAGCGCCGTTGGCGTCGGTGGCGCTGGCGTGCTCATAAACGAAGGTGATGAAGTGGTGGTCATCCAGATCCTCCACACCGTCGTGGGTGGACACCCACTTGGCATACAGAGTGATATTTTCGGTGACCGGGGTGGTAAAGTCATAGGCATTTGCGAAGGAGCCGTTGTCGGTGTACCAGCCCTTGAAGGCGTGGCCCTCCCAAGTGGGATCTGCAACGCCGTTGGCGGTATTGCCGAAGTTCACGGTCTCGCTGGCGTTGGCCTGGCCGTTGTTGTACACATAGGTCACGGTCAACTGAGTGGGATCGCCGGGATCAAGGGCGTCCAGCTGGTTGGTGATCGTACCGCCTTCCACGCTGGCCGTGTAGCCGGGAACCGGGATCTCCGCCACCGTGTAGACGTACTTCACGCCGTTGTTATCCAGCTCGGGCAGCTTCTCCCAAGTATAGGTCCAAATCGCAAGCGTGGTATCCAGTCTCGCAGTGGAATAGACGCTTCCATTCTGGAGCAGATTCACCAAAATCGCGTCGGGACGGGTGTTGTAGGCGTTGTCCGCGTCCTGCCATACCTTGTTCATGGTGAAGGAGGCGGTGTTGTTGTCCAGCGCGCTGTTCATCACAAACACGCTGTCCTGTCCGAAGGACGCCACATCGAAGGTGTAGCCGGCGTAACCCAGAGCGGAATCGCTCTCGTCCAGGTTGACCGGGTGTTCCTGTCCGTCCACGGTGTAGGCAATCACATGGGCCTCATACTCCCGCAGCAGCCCGGTTTCAGGATCGTACACAGGCAGGTCATACCAGGTGGTACTCCAATTCCCAGCCTCACTGATTGTTGCAGTGATTCCGGTGGGGACCGCTTCCACAGGAGCGCGGGTATCCTGGCGGGTGGTGTAGTACAGCTCCACCTTCACGCTGTCAGGCCGCTCGCCGGTGGCGTTGTTGTCATCGTCCCAGGTATACAGAAGGGTGATGTTCCGCAGCTCAGAGTAGGTGTTGGTGATAGTGGTCGTACCATTCTCATCATCCCAGTCATAAGTGACCTGGAAATGACCGGTTACGTCATTGCCGTTGTCATCCACCACCTTGGTTTCCACCGCGTGGTAGGTGATCAGCTTGCCGCCCTCGTACTTGGGCAGATTTTCCCAGCTCAGATTCTTGTTACCGTTGGGAACAAACGTAATATCTTCCGCTCCGGCAACATCCTTACCGTTGCCCAACAGGTGAATGGTAGCTTCGCCGACAGTGAATCCAGCAGCGCCGAAGTCCCAATTTTTAGTCACACTGTGACTGATCTCCTCAGGATCATGGGTCAGAGTGATGGTGTAAGCGCCGTTCTCGAAAGATACGCTGGAGTTATAACCATCGGTGTCGTTCACGTCGGCGTGAGCCTTGTGATTCACAGTGACGTCCGTCAGGTCGCTATCAGTGAATTCCACGCTCTGGTCAAACAGCGCGGGCACCGTATAGATCCACTGGGTGTTGCCGTTGCTGGTGGTGATCAGAACGCCGGAGGCATCCGCCAAGTCGATCGCGTACTCCTGACCCTTGAGGGTAAAGTCGATGCTGTTGGGACGGATGCCGCAGCGGTTTCCGTCGTCATCCCAGACCACATTGACGGTAATCTGCTTCTGCTCGTAGTCGGGCGTGTCGTCGCCGTTGGCGTCCACGGCCCAGACCGCGTACAGGGTGGCGTTCCCGCTCAAAGTGTAGGTACCGCCCTCTTGATACATCCCAGCCGGCGCATCCTCCGCATTGGTGACCACGCCGTGAATGTCCTCGGCCCAGCCCAGGAAGGTATAGCCTTTGTAGGTCATGCCGCTCTGGCCAAGCACGGTAGCCTCAGCGTTGGTCTTGCTGTATGTTGTCTTGTCCACAGGGGCTTTGGTGCCGCCGTTGGCGTGGTAGGTCAGCGTCCAGGTATCGGGAGAGTAGGTGTTCTTGACGGCAACAGTCGCGGCGTTGCTCTCTGATGTAGCGAGAACCACAGTCTGTCCATTTTCATACGTTGCCGTATACCCGGCCGGGATGTTGCTCTCTTCCACGGTGTAGGTGACCGGCTTGCCGTTGACGGTCAGAGGCAGGCTCTCAACCGTAACGTTCGCCCAATTGTCGTCCTTGCTCATCGTGGCGGTGCGGGTGATCTGAGTGGCATCACCAGAGCCCTCAAAGGTACCCGTGACGATGAAGGTCAGGCTGTCGGGACGCTTGTCGGTGTACTGCTCGTCGCCCGCCCAGGTCTTGGCAATGGTCAGCGTGCCTGTGGCGGCTGTACCGGAGTAGGCGTTGACGATCCGGGCGCCTCTTACCACATTGCCATCCTCCGTCACATTGGCGGACTGGGTGGTGGCGGTGTAGTTTTCGGGAACCGTATTCTCATAGGCGACATAGTCAATGGTGCTTCCATCCTTGTCGGTCTTGAGGACGGTTCCGGCGTCCCAGGTGTAGGTCCAGGTGTCGCCATTCACAGAAATGCTAGTAGGCTTAATGCCATTGACCGTGGTGCCTTCCCGGTAGAGCATGATGCCCAGGGGGTCACTGCTCTCATAAGCCGGACGGCTGCCTTCCGGGGCGTCCGCGTCGTTCCACACCTTGGTAACGGTGATTTCGCCGTAGGTGTTGCCGCCACCGGGCTCGTCTGGATCGACCAGCGTGAAGGTGTTAATCAGTTGATTGTTCTTTTCTTCAGACAGAGAAACCGTATTGTTCTTGGTCTGGAAGTTACGAACCGGCCCCTCTACGACCTGGTACTGAATGGCCTGACCGCCGCTGTACTTGGTCAAATCGGTGTAGGTAACGACATAGTTGCCACCAGAAACAGTGACAACCGGCGTTCCATCTACGTCGGTCCACTCGCCGTCTCCAACTTTGCTCTGCAAGGTCAGACACTGGGCATACTCGCTGGTGCTGGGCCGCATGTCATAGCCGTTGTAGTTGTATTTCTCCCACACCTTGGTGAAGCCGAGGCCGTCCTCATAGGAGGTGGAACCGGTGTAGGACAGCTTGTAGTTGACGCTGTTCGGCCCGAACGCGGTGATGGTTTCGTCGTAGTCGGTAATGTTGGCCACAGAGCCCTGATAGGTCTGCTGGTTGCCGTTCACAAACTCGGGCAGTCCAGTAACCTTCAGAGTGTTACTTCCGGTATCCCAAACAGCACTTGCTCCTTCAGGAAGCTCACTGGTACCCACAGCAGTGATTCCAGTGTTTCCATCCCCAACGGTCAAGGTCACACTATAATCGCTCCCCACCAGGTTCACGGTCACAGTGTCGGGCCGCATACCAGCCACGTTATCCTTGTCATCCCAGGTCAGGGTAACCGTGTACTCCACCGTGCCGGGGGTGTGGGTGTTGGTCAGTGTGACGGTACTGCCGCTGACAAGATAGGCGGTCTTACCATCGCTGATCTGCACACTATCTCCAAGAGCGGTCAACTCATATTCAGCGACCGCGTTTTCAGAGACGTAGTAGGCAATCTCCTGTCCACCCGCCTTCTGAGGCAGACCGTTGATGGTGGCAGACCAGCTTTCTCCGTTAATCACGAAGTCCTGCACCTTGACATAGCTGCTGCCTTCCGCACGGTACAGGCTGCCGGTGACGCTGTTGGGCCGGATGCCGTCCTGGTTGTTGTTGTCCTCCCAGGCCTTGTTGATGGTAATATTCACAGTGGCCGGGGGGTGGGTGTTGGTGACGAAAGCATATCCCGGGACATTGTAGTTGTAGCTAACGCTGTAACCGTCGGGTATTTCCTCGCTCACGCCATAAGTCACAGCCTGACCATTCACAGTCTTGGGCAGGTCTGTCCAGGTATAACGCCAGTTGTTATTCGCCGTTACTGTTGCTTCCAGACTGGACAAGCCTAGGTCGTCCGCTTCCAACTCGCTTTCATCTGCAGTTTTCGCCGTCAGAGTGAATGTAACGCTTTCAGGCCGGATGCCGTCCTGGTTGTCAGCGTCGTTCCAGGTTTTGATCGCAGTAAAGTTAGTCTTGTCCACATTGCTGTAATTGGTAATGGTGGCGGTATAATCGCCGGTATCCGCATCTCGCTGAGAATCAACAATGGCGGTATATTGGTCCCCCTGCTCCACCAGCGTGTAGGAAATTTCCACACCCTCGGAGCACCGAGGCAGAGTCAGGGTTTCCGTCCAATTTTTCCCCTGGGTAATCTCAAATGGATCGGTATTGCCCTCAGTGGTGCCGTTCTTGTTAACGGGAACGGCATTGGCGTACAGCTGCACCTGAACAGAATCCACAGTGGTGCTTGCATCACCGGTGGAGATATCCCATTCCTTAGTAATGTTGTACTCGATGGTTTCCGGTGTGTGAGACAGCTTCACATCCAGTTTGGCGTCGGTCAGGAGGCCATTGTCCAAACTGAAACAATACCAAGTAGATCCATCATTTCCAGTCCGCTTCAAGCCGAAATTATGTTCGCCGGAAGCATTCAAATCATCAGTATAGTCGTCCTCCGGTGTATCAGTAATTTTCAGCCAATAGCGATAAAACTCCCCGCCATTTGCATAAACCGGTACATCCTCGGTTGTGTACTCCCACTGCTTCTGATCCCCCTGTACTGCATTGGAAGAAGTCAAGATGATCTCACTCCCGTATGCAACCGCATTTGCGGGCGCACTAATGGCTCCATCATCATTTTCGTCATTGACGCTCTCCCGATACAGCTGAACCGTAATCTGTTCCGGCCGCTTGCCGTCCTGATTGTCGGCGTCGTCCCAGAACAGATGGAAGGTCAATTGCTTGCCCTCCAAGGTGTACAGGCCGTTGTTGCCCAGGTAGATGTACACGTCGTTATTGTTGCCCTTGGTGGCGGCGGTGACGTAGTCGGACGCGCCGTCCACGCCGGCCCCGCTGGTCTCGTCCTTACCGACCTGAGCCGGGTCGTTCGCAAACTGCCCGTCGGGCCAGTAGTACGGCATGTCATAGGTACCTTCCTCCGTCTGGGCGGAGGAGGGGATGAAATGCACATAGGACCGGGTGGGAGCGCTGACCAGGTAGCTTCCGGCCGTCTCCACATCCGCGCGCATCTTCACGCCGTAGGTGAGTTGGAGAGGCTGGGTGGCCTCATAATAGTCGTGCACGGTCCCGCCGGTCTCCGACTTGGTGATGAACACATTGTAGGCCATCAGCTCAGGGGGAATGTCCACCTGCATCTGCCGCATGCCGTCCGAAAGCTGGCGCACGGTGATGCTCAAGTTTTCCTGCGCGGCCTTGTCATAGGAGTTGCTGTCATCAAGGTTCGCAGGAACACCATTAACCGAAACGCCGGTCACCTTAAAGGTAACAACACCGCCCCCTCCGATGTATGCGGGACCGTTGGCAGGATCAAGCGGATCACCCTCCGCTGTGTACGCCGTCAAGGTATACACGCGGATGTCGACGGGCAAAACCTCATTGTTCTCCACCTTATAGGTCGGAACGGTGAGGGTCATCTCGCCGGTAAACTGCACCCCTTCGCCCAGGGTCTCAAAGTAGGTGATGCGGTTGCGCTCGCCGGTGGATTCGCCCACGTCGGTGTTTACGCCGAGGTCGCCGAGGTCACTCATAATGCTCTGGAAAATTTCTTCCAGCGTGTCTGGGCTGATTACGTTAACGCATGACCCATCTGCATAGTCATACGAATCAAAACCCATGGAAATTGCGGAATTTCCATTGATAGTACCAGACAAGCTACTTTCCCACCTGGTATTCGTAGCGTCTAAATCTCTCTCGCTGGGATCCAGCATGATTGCGGCATTTGTTCCTTCTTCCAGGCCAAGTCCAATCGTATACATCCGGGCATTCACAGTACCACTTTTTTGAATATCCTGGTAATGTTCTTGGACCCGATCCTTTGTATAGGCGGCAGAACAAATTGTATAGTAATACTTCCGGGTATTATTATCAACGTTTTCAGCCTGAGGACTACTGTCTCCTCCGGTATAATTTGGACTAAACGTTGTTGGTTCGCCATCCGTCAGCAAGATAATGACCGGGGTACGAGGAATATCCTCTGTACCGTCAGGTATCTCTGCCTGAGTAAGGATCTCCATCGCATTCAAAATTCCTTCTTGGGGGTTTGTATTACCGGACAGCGAAACATTTTTATTGTAATTACTCGCTGTAAAAGTAAAACCATTGCTCCGCTCCCAGTAATAACTACTTCCGACTCTATGCGAAAAGAAATCTCTATCTCCTGCTTTGCTGTAATTCGCAAGCGGAATTATATTGTTATTGGAGACTGTTCCAGAAAAAGGGACAACAGCAATCCGGTTATAGCTATTATTTTCTAATAATTGGTCAGCCGCCGAATTTAAAGCTGTAACTGTTGCCGCCATTCGGGAATCATCTGCGTCGTTCGGATACCCAGCATCGTCGCCACCCTGCTTAATTGTGTACCCCATACTGTTTGATACATCCACTACAAAGACGACATCAAAAGCAATCTGACTCTGCGACGCCTCCTGGGACGCAAACGTCTGTCCCAACGCGGAGAAGGTCACGTCAAAGTCGTTGTTGTCCCCAATGGACACCGACTTATCCGTCCAGATCTTTCCGTTGAGGGCGGAGCTGCGGTAGGTGCCGTCAATCTCCTGAGCGCCGCTAACACCATCTGCCACGAACGCAGTTCGCCAGCCGCCGCTGGTAACCTCGTCCGCCTGCATGGTAGCCGCATACCCGTTGATGCCGCCGGATACAGCTGTTTCAGGTCCAGCCGCGGCCAGCGAGCTGACGGGCAGCATCCCCGCAATCATGGCCAACGTGCATAAGAGACTCAGCGCACGTTTCCATTTTCGCCTCATGTTCTTTCCTCCTTTACCTTAAATTCTATGGTTTCATGCTAAGACATTTCAGATGGGGCATTCACTCCTTCCACCCTCCAGCCGATGGAAAGCTGTTCCGTCTCCAACAGTGTGTTGATCGCCTGCTCCGCCAGCCGCTCCAGATTGCAGTATATCTCGCGGCTGGTGTTTTGATAGAGCCGCCGCAGGCTGCGGGGGTTGCCCCGCTCCTCCGGCACTCCGGCCTCCGGACACAGCTTTCGAATCGCACCGGTGACGGCGGTCCGGCCGACGGGATCGCCGTTCCTTGTCAGAAACAAGGGACCGCTTCTCCTCCCGCGCCGCGCGCAGCAGCCGAAGGTACTCTGCCCGCGTGATGTCAGATGGTTCGCTTTCCTCCAGCTCCAGCCGGTCCGTCAGCTGAAATTCCCGATGGCCCAGCCAGTTGAGGAAACTGTTTACCACTGATACGCTCACGTTGATGGTGCGGGCCGCGTAGCCCTTCTCCAAAAGCTCCTTCCGCCACCGGAGCAGCGTGCTCCCATCGACCTCCATACTCTCCGGAAGGCTGTCGCAGAACAGCTGCAATGCCCGCCGGTAGGTTTTTCTTGAGTCGAAAGGATGCTGCTTCCTGCGCAGCCCGTTGATGTACTCCTCGATCAGCCCGCGCGTAATCTTCACACACGCGCGGTCCGCCGCGGCATTCCGCAACTCCGGCATGTCCGGCCGGAGCGCCTGATCCTCCCGCATGGACTATCCCTCCTTTCCGCCGTCTTGCCTCACATGTAAGTTCGGCAAAATTGATAATTTGTCGTTTTTTATGCCGCAAAACTCCAGCGCATAGAATACGACATCTGTATTTTAGCACGCTCCCCCCAGATGCGCAAGGGACTTATGGAATTTTAACACGGAAAAGAAACACCTCCCTTTTGAGGAAAAATCCTCCGGTTCTTCATATTTTCCGCACTGCTTTCCTCTGTGGATCAAGGCTTTTCCTCCGTGCCCCTCCAACCGCCCCAAAAAAGTTCAAGACATATTTATATTTTCGAATGGTAATTCGAAATTCCAGATACGCCAAAATTTTGCAGAGCCGCAATCTGCATGAGCAAACGGAGCCTTTTCCAGGCGCAATAGTCCGCCCGGCAGCATATCCGCGCGTCTGCACCGCCTTATAAAAAAACCGGACCTTCTAAAAAGAAGGTCCGGTTCTCAGGCTGTCAAAAAAGTCCAAGGACTTTTCCGACAGCCTGCAAAAATGCCGTT
>OGHJ01001674.1_pt1 | contig 22319 bp, 19 predicted proteins | sample 1571351 | NCBI WGS metagenome assembly OGHJ01 (sample SAMEA2582037, study PRJEB24529) | metagenome | biome: Human gut stool | place: China | collected 2011 | reverse complement strand
CAATCACTTGGCAAAAATCAATCTTCTCATTTGGCACAAACTGGCGCATGAGCATGCGATGGGCTACAACTACCACAGTTTGATGTTCCCGATACTTAGCCATGCATTCTAGAAAACGAGACTTCATCTCTACAGCTGTCTCATATTGAACAGGAGAATTTGGGAGCAACTCCCCCTTGTTTTCTAAAAACAGACATCTAGCTGTTTCAAAGTTCTCTATACCTGTTTCATAAACCTGCCATTCGTGCAATAAAGGCTCTACCCTCAAAGGTAGGCCCGTAGCACAAGCCAGATAAGAAGCTGTTTCTATAGCTCGCGTCACTGCTGAAGCTACTAGCAGATCAGGTGATTGGAACAAGGGGTTTTGGCAAAGGTCCTGAGCCTGTTTCCTCCCCTTCTCAGATAAGGGAGCCAAATCTATCCCGAATCCAGTATAGGAACGCTCCTCTAACTCACGGTAATCTGGCTCACCATGACGGACAAAGATAATCTTCATCTTAGTGCCCTGTTGATCCAAATCCACCGGTCCGTACTCCATCCGCCTCATCTCCATCTGCAATTAAGAAAGGAGCAAAGACAGCCTGAACCACACGTTCCCCAGCTTCAAGAACAACTTCCTGATCGGTGATATTTTTCATCTGAGCAAAGATATGGCCTTCATTTCCTGGATTGCCATAGTAGTCTCCATCAATAACCCCCACAGAGTTAATCAAGACCAGACCTTTTTTACGAGGGTTAGAGGAACGGTCATAGAGATAGAGTACCTCACCCGCTTGCATATAGGACTTGACCCCAGTTGGGACGAGGACGATTTCTCCTGGTGCAATCACTGTGCGCTCGGCTACCTTCAAATCATAGCCAGCCGCATGAGCCGTCTCCCGTTTTGGAAGCAAGTCCTGGTTTGTATAGCTTGATATAAGTTCAAATCCACGAATTTTTGTCATCATAATTCCTCTTTCATTCTAAAATGTTTCTATCTCTTCTATTATACCATCACTTTGCCCTAGCGTCTCCTCAATTCTACTATTCGTATTCTTTCAATAAAAACTTACTTTTCCGTCCTTCTTTTTTGTAAATCGGTTGATATTTTCATGGTTGTTTCCTGAAAGAGAACAAAAGTTGATGAAATCTCTTAAAAGTTCGTAATTCCTGCCTCATTTCATCAATTTTAGCTTGAAGCTACTCATTATTTTTGCTATAATTCCTCTTGTAGGGAATAATTTTAAAACTAAAATATTTTCCTTGCTAAAACAAATATATTTAGGTCTTTCTCAAGATTCAATTTGGGGAGTGGGAGATCTTACGGAGCCTATACAGATCTCAACCAGTTTTACCATATTGTTTCGTGGGAATAGGATTTTTATGGAAAAAGGGGAAGATAAAATGGATAATAGAAAAAATATCAAAATTTTCACATTTATCCTTGCTTTATTAACGGTTCTCTTCACTCTCGGCCTGACCAAAACGTCAGCCGAGACACCTGGAGTAACCGTTAGCGGTAAATTCGTGGATACGATTAAGAATATTCAAGTATCCAGTAATGAAGGCGGAAATCTGAATTGGGAATTAGGACAATGGGCAACGTTCCGTATTAATGCTAATTTCGACTTAACTGGTAAGGATGTTAAAGCAGGAGATACCACAGACATCACTGTACCAGATGCCTTAATTATTACTTCAAATAGTTTTGATATCAAAGTTGACGGTACCAAGGAAGTGATTGCTCATGCAAAGGTTGACAAGGATAATAAAAAAATCTCCTTAACTTACACCGATTATGCAGAAAATCACTCAGATACTAAGGGATCGTTTTTCTTCTATGCCCGTATCGACTTCAAGAAGCACCCTCAACAAGGAGAAATTCCGGTTGAAGTGACGGTTAACAACAAAACAACTATTGCAGGTAAAGTTACCTTTAAAGGTGTTGGGGATGGTAATCCAAACCTTTTAAAGAAAACAAGTTGGGTTCACTCAGATGACCCTAGGACTATTTCCTATACCATTTCTGTGAACCAGCTAAAGGAAAATATGAAAGAGGTAACAGTAGAAGACAATTTGCAATTTACCAATGCTTCTTACGTTAAAGATAGTTTTCGTGTGACAAAAGGTGAGATGTCTTATGTCGATGGTGAATGGCAATTTAATAATACTAAGGATGTAACCAATGAACATCCTGTTACTGTTGGTGAAAATGGTCAATCATTTGTTGTGAATCTTGGAGATATCAGTGAGACGGATCAATACCGTATTACGTATGATGTCCATTTAAATTACTCACCAGTCGATGGGGAAGTCTTAAATAACCAGGCTACTTTAAAAGGTAAGAACATTAAGACTAAAGAAGTAGTAAATCCAGCCACCGTTCAAATTGCTGGTGGTTCTGGTATTGGTTATGTCTTTACCATTAACATCCATAAAGTGGGCGACGCGAATCAACCACTTGCTGGAGCTAAATTCAAAGTGGTTCGTCAAGCCAACAACCAAGTAATCGGTGAATATGTGACCGATAAAGATGGGAATATCACAGTCAATGGTCTTTTAAAAGATAAATACATCTTAACTGAGTTACAAGCACCTGAAGGTTATACCATTACTACTGCTGATACCCCAGTTAATGCTGAAGATTTTAGCGAAACGGATCATGCGGTAACGAAGACAATCGTCAATCCAAAAGCAAAACCTAAAGCAACTCAAGCTACCATCGAACTAGATAAAACTCTTACAGGACGTGATCTAACAGATGGCGAATTCAGCTTTGAATTGTACGAGGGTGCTAACAAGCTTCAAACTGTTACAAACAAAAACGGAAAAGTAACATTTGCACCAATTGAGTACACCGAAGAAGGTGAACACACTTACACTGTTAAGGAAGTAGCTGGAAATACACCAGGTATTACCTATGACAAGACTGATAAACAAGTAACTGTTAAGGTGAAAAAAGATGGCGACAACCTGAAAGCAGATGTGGCTTATCCAGATAATAAAACCTTCTCAAATACTTATACGGCTCCTCAACCAGCAAAAGCTAAAATTTCAGCTAGCAAGATTTTAGAAGGTGCTGAATTGAAGAATGGCGAATTCAATTTCCAATTGTTGGATGAAACCGGAAAAGTTCTTCAAACAAAACAAAATGCTGCAGATGGTACGGTAACCTTTGATGACATTTCATATTCATCAGAGGACGCAGGAAAAACCTTCCACTACACGATTAAAGAAGTCATTCCTGAAAGCAAAGCAAAAGGAATGACCTACGATGAAGGAAGTATTGATGCTACTGTAACTGTCACAAAAGATGATGCAAGCAATACACTCAAAGCTTCTGTGGCATATGGTGATAAGAAATCATTCACTAACAAATTGGTAACAACTTCAATTCCACCAACTCCTCCGACGGTTGATAAACCTGAATTGAAACTGTACAACATTCAATTGCACAAAGCTAACGCAGATGGAAATGCTCTTGCAGGTGCAGTATTCGGGCTTTTTGAGGCAGATGGAACTACTCCAGTCGCTAACCCATATGGTGAAGGTCAAGCAACTGCTACCTCAGATGCAAACGGTCTTGTATCCTTCATTGGATTTGAAGCGAAAGATTATGTGGTGAAAGAACTTACTGCTCCAGAAGGTTATCAACTATCAGCAGATGTGATTAAAGTTTCTGCTAGCGAGTTGAAAGCTGCGACTAACCTCGTCGTAGACAAAGGAACAGTGGTCAACAAACCATTCACTTCAATTCCACCAACTCCTCCGACTGTTGACAAACCTGAATTGAAACTCTACAGCATCCAATTGCACAAAGTGAACCAAGAAGGGAAAGCTCTTGTTGGTGCCGTATTCGGTCTCTTTGAAGCCGATGGTACTACTCCTGTAGCAAATCCTTATGGAGAAGGTCAAGCGACTGCAACTTCTGATGCGAATGGTCTTGTAACCTTTACAGGATTAGAAGCAAAAGATTATGTAGTGAGAGAGCTTACAGCTCCAGAAGGTTACCAATTATCAGATGAAGTCATCAAGATCGCAGCTAGTGATTTGGTTGCTTCAAACAGTCTAGTGGATAAAGGAAATGTCGTCAACAAACCGTTCACTTCAATTCCACCAACTCCTCCGACTGTTGATAAGCCTGAGTTGAAGCTTTACAACATTCAATTGCATAAGGTAAACCTAGTAGGTCAAGACTTGGCAGGAGCAGTATTTGGTCTCTATGAAGCAGATGGCGTGACTCCAGTAGCCAATCCATATGGTGAAGGCCAAGCGACTGCTACATCCGATACCAATGGTCTTGTTTCCTTCACTGGATTGGAAGCAAGAGATTATGTTATTAAGGAGTTGACAGCACCGGCTGGCTACCAATTATTAACGGATGTTATTACAGTATCTGCTAGCGAATTAAAAGCTGCACCTAACCTTGTAGTAGACAAGGGGACAGTTATAAACTATCTAACACCACCAAACACACCACCAACTCCGCCTACTACACCACCAACTCCGCCTACTACACCACCAACTCCGCCTACTACACCGTCAACAGACAAACCAAAAGGAGATAAACCTTCTGGAAGTCAACCAAAAGAAGATAAGAAACATACCCTTCCTTCTACAGGTGAAACAGTAAGTGCTGGACTTGTTGCAGCAGGACTTGCGCTTGCAGGAGCTGGAAGCATGCTCGTTGCCAAAAAACGCGACGAATAATTCTAAAACAGGTTTTCATCTAGCATTGCTAGATGGACCTGTTTTTTTATTGATGACCGTCCTGTTTTCTGATCTTATTTCCAGTATTTTTGCGTCCTTTCTAAGACACAAAAAAGAGATCGGCTCAAGTCCAACCTCTAATTTCATTATAATTCCTGTAATAAATAACGGAAGAGTTCTAAATTCCCTTTTTCTTCATTGACCAAGTATTCTGGATGCCATTGCAAGCCCATAATGCGATGACCATCTACAGCTTCAATGGCTTCGATGGTGTGATCGCGCGGATCAAAGGCGGTCGCACGGAAATTCAGTGCGAGATCCTTGATACTTTGACGGTGCACGGAATTAATCCGACTGGCCTGTCCAAAAAGCTGCTCTACCACACTGCCTTTTTTAGTCTGGATAGAATGGGAAGTCCCAAACGGAAGTCCTTGCCAATGCCCTTCGATCTCTTGGTTGAGTGTTCCTCCAAAAGCCACATTGATCAACTGAACCCCACGGCAAATTCCTAGAACCGGTTTGTTTTGGCGTACTGCTTCCTTCAGTAGGGCAAGCTCAAATTGATCCCGTTCGATATTGTAATCATCGCTCTCGATGGTTTTTTCTTCGCCATAGAGACTAGGATCGACATTTTGGCCTCCACTTAAGATCAATTTGTCAATCGTTTCAACATAGTCCTTAACCAAGGAAGGATCTCCCATCGGGATGACCATTGGAAGCCCACCTGCTTGACGGATTCCTTCCGCAAACTGACTAGACACGGAGGAATGAAGGTTTTTCCCTTCCGGGTCTACCGGACAGAGATTAGCGGATACTCCAACAATTGTTCTGCACATATTCATTCCTCCTTCATTTTAACTACTACTTATCTTACCACCCATTAGTGATAGTGTCTAATATGTATTTTTTAAAACCGTGATAGATTTTATTTATCACCCTCACCTTCCTCACAAAACAATTGATGATCATACAAGTTTTTTTACCTATATTATGTTAAAATAGAGAGGAAAATAGAATCGCCCTTCAAGGCACACATTTGGCCGTTTCGAAGGCGCAAGCGCTAGATTTCTAGCCTTGTTGAAAAATAGACATAGAAATGGAAGATACAATGGAAAAACAAACCGTTGCAGTATTGGGTCCTGGTTCATGGGGAACAGCCCTTTCACAAGTCCTCAATGATAACGGCCATGAAGTCCGTCTCTGGGGAAATATCCAAGAACAAATCGATGAAATCAATACCGCTCATACCAATCAACGCTATTTCAAAGACATCGTTATTAGCGAAGACATCACTGCTACGACTGATTTGAAAGCAGCTTTGGACGGTGTGGACGCTATCCTCTTTGTCGTTCCTACAAAGGTGACCCGTTTGGTGGCGAAACAAGTCGCTGAAACACTGGATCACCCTGTAACAGTCATGCACGCTTCCAAGGGACTAGAACCTGGTACACACGATCGAATTTCTCAAATCCTTGAAGAAGAAATTCCTGCTTCTCTTCGCAGTGAAGTAGTGGTCGTTTCTGGACCGAGTCATGCAGAGGAGACCATCGTACGGGACATCACCCTCATTACAGCAGCTTCAAAAGATTTAGAAGCTGCACGCTATGTTCAAGAACTCTTTAGTAATCACTACTTCCGCCTCTATACCAATACAGATGTTATCGGAGTGGAAACTGCTGGAGCCTTGAAGAATATCATCGCAGTCGGAGCTGGGGCCCTGCACGGTCTTGGTTATGGTGACAATGCCAAAGCAGCCATTATCACACGCGGTCTCGCTGAAATCACGCGCCTTGGCGTTAAGCTCGGAGCTAGCCCATTGACCTATAGCGGTTTGTCTGGGGTCGGTGACTTGATCGTTACCGGAACTTCTGTTCACTCTCGCAACTGGCGAGCTGGTGATGCTCTCGGACGTGGCGAAAAATTGGAAGATATCGAAGCCAACATGGGCATGATCATTGAAGGGATCTCTACGACCAAAGTCGCCCACGAGCTGGCCCAAGAACTGGATGTCTACATGCCGATTACACAAGCCATTTACCAAGTCATTTATGAAGGGAAAGATATCCGCGAAGCCATCCACCACATGATGAGCAATGAATTTAAAGAAGAAAACGAGTGGAAATAAGTCAACCACCCTAACATCAATCCTACCTTTTAGAAAGGAAACTATATGACTAAAGTTAGAAAAGCAGTCATTCCTGCGGCTGGTTTGGGGACACGCTTCCTCCCAGCTACCAAAGCTTTGGCAAAGGAAATGTTGCCAATCGTTGACAAACCTACGATCCAATTCATCGTAGAAGAGGCTCTGAAATCTGGGATCGAGGAAATCCTTGTCGTAACAGGGAAGGCCAAACGTTCGATCGAAGACCATTTCGATTCTAACTTCGAATTGGAATACAATCTCGAGCAAAAAGGCAAGACTGACTTACTCAAGTTGGTCAATGATACAACAGCGATCAATCTTCATTTCATCCGCCAAAGTCACCCTCGAGGTTTAGGGGACGCTGTTCTTCAAGCCAAGGCCTTTGTTGGAAATGAGCCTTTTGTCGTTATGTTGGGAGATGATCTGATGGACATCACTAATGATGATGCCTTGCCATTGACCAAACAGTTGATGAACGACTACGATGAAACCCATGCGTCAACCATCGCTGTGATGGAAGTCCCTCACGAAGAGGTTTCTTCTTACGGTGTGATTGCACCCCAAGGCGAAGGCATTAACGGTCTTTATAGCGTTGAAACGTTTGTCGAAAAACCAAACCCAGAGGACGCTCCAAGTGATCTCGCTATTATCGGACGCTACCTCTTGACTCCTGAAATCTTTGATATTCTTGCAAATCAAGAACCAGGTGCTGGCAATGAAATTCAATTGACAGATGCGATCGACACCCTCAATAAAACCCAACGAGTCTTTGCCCGTGAATTTAAAGGCCAACGCTACGACGTCGGTGATAAATTCGGCTTCATGAAAACTTCGATTGACTATGCCTTGAAACACCCTCAAGTCAAAGATGATCTTAAACAATATATTATCGACCTTGGAAAAAAATTAGAAGCAACTGAACAAACTGCAGACTAATCATTTTCAAATCTACAGAATACAAAAGAGACTGGCCATATCATGTAAGAGCTTTGTTGCCTTACAATGGTCAGTTTTTTTATATAAAAAAGAGGCTGGATAAAAATCCGGCCTCTTTCGTTACATTGGACTTGGTCCAATTCACTTTTTAATTCTTATTGTTTAAGGATGAACATTGTAAGAATAATTGGTATTTGGGAAAGTTTCAATTTCGCCTGGATTAAAGTTAGAACCGAAGCGATTATTGTTGTTTACACTGTTTCCTACTACAGGAGCTTCAACCGGAGATTGAACTTTTTCTTCTGGCTTCACAGACGTTTCTACTTTCGAAGATACAGCTGGTTGTTTATCCTTGTTAGCAGCATAGCCAAAGCGATTATTTGGATTTCCTTCTGCATTTGCTGGAATGTCTTTATTAGAAGGTGTTGCTACATAATCTGGAGCCGGAATTTTAATTTTGTTCACATCTTCATTGATTTGTGGTTTTTCTGGAACTTTTGGTGTATCTGGTTTCTTAGGTTCTTCAGGATCTTTATAATTATCTGGTTGAGAAGCACGATATGGATCTGATTTACGTCCAGCTGCCTCTAATTGTTTTTCCATTAATTTTTCATAATCTTTGAAGTGTTGGAAAAGACGATCAGACAATTCCAGTGCATCTTTTGTTACCTTATCTTCAGCAGCTTTTGCAGCTTCCGGTTGATCTTTCAATGAATAATATTCAATATCTTTCTTTTCTTGATCAACAATAAATTGTTTTTCAAGAGCTTTCCAGTGATCTTGGACTGATTTTCCAAAGACATCTTGGTTATTAATCGCCATGTTGTCAATGTGCCATACTGTCCAATACCATGAATTTGGATCATAAGTTGCTGTTTGAGGTTTGAAGGCTTTGTAAGTATCTTTTAGATTACCATAGAATGGAACATAAGGAGTGTTTCGAGATGGTCCCATACCAAGCCATAACGTACCACCAAATGATTTTGGAAGTTTTGGATTGATTTGGTAGACATGGGCATCAATAACGTTTTCGTTTCCTAAAGCATACTTGTATTGGTCTTTACGAACAGCATCATTGCTACCATTATCCCCTTGTTTCTTGACACCAATTTGATCGTCTGGAACAAACCGACCATTCAAATGTTCAAAACGGTTGCGTTGGAGAGCAAAGGCATCTTCCAAAGTAAATTTCTTGTTTGGATCTGTTGGTGAGCGGAAGAGTTCGTATTCATCATCTTCATAAGTCACTTTTGATTTTGGATCCAAAAGAGTGATTCCTGCGTAAGTACGTGAACGGTCTCCTTCAGCATATTTTTCTGGTCCATAAGATTTAGCGATATGGAAGTTCCCGTCTTTATCTGTCTTGTAGTTACCAGATTCTTTGGCTACTTTTTCGACATCTTTCGAAGCGATCACATTTTCCTTGTCATTCAAATCCACATGACCAAGGTAGTAGGTATTTGCAAAGACTGCATATTTGTCTTCTGGGACTTTAACAGCTACATATTGGTGACCAGAAAGAATTTCCATATACCAAGTTTCTTTTTGGTCTGCAAAAACGACAACATTCCCTTCTGCTGATCCTTTTTCTTCAATGACTTTAGCTAGGAATTCAACCCCTTCACGAGCAGACTTAACGCGTGGTAAAACCACGTCCAACATAGCAGCTTCTGGAATTCCCTTTTCTGTCAATGGGTCAGTCTTCAAGACTTTTTTATTTGGAATTGCTGTAACAGTTGAGGTCATAGAGACGCCGGCTTCGTTAAATCCATGTTCACCAAAGGCACCGTTACTACCATCTCCACGAGCAGAGTCATAAGTCGCTGTGTATTTCATTTCACTGGCAGCATGTGGATAGGTAAAACCATTAGATTCGTCTTCCAGTTGATCCCCTTCCTTATAGTTCTTCGCATCAACAACTACAAAGTTTTTGTTGTGCTTTCCACCATTTGGATAGTAAGGGTAGTCTTCTGTCCGACCAAAGAGAGTGGTCCCATCCTTGGTCAATTGGCGACCAATGATAAAACCGCAACAGGCTTGAACAGCTTGAATCGGTAGGAGTAAGAGTGTCATCGCTACCAACGAGAGTTTTAACAACCATTTTTTCATGGCAAATCTCCTTTGTTTTTGCACTACTTTTGACAAAATAGCACTATTTTTGATTTTTATACCTCCAGTTTACACCTTTCTAAACCCTTTTGCAAGCGCTTTCTATTTTGCATTTTTATACCTTTTTACCCATGATTACCTTCTCTATGGACCTAGCAATAGAGGGCTCACTTGACTCCTGCAAACATATTATAATAAATATATACAATTCTTTGTTTTTCAAACAATTTTCTGTTAGTTTACGATTGCGCTACATTTTTTAGGAAAAAAAGAGAGTGGGACAGAAATCGGTAATTCGTTAGAATTCGATTTCGTCGTCCCACCTCCGCACAGTTGAGTAGGGCTGTAAAAGCTGATGAAATCAGCGTAGTAGAGCCCACTCAACCACTGCGTCTTGCTCGACAATCCAAAAACAATTAAGAGGCTAGGACTTTTGTCCTAGCCTCTTCTTAAAATAGAGTCAAGATTTTACCTAAGAAATAAAGCAAAAGCAAGAGATAAGATAGAGCTGCACTCATCTGATAGGTTCGGTTCATAAAGCGAGCTTCCCCTCTTACTGGAAAGACATAAGCCAACATGACCCCAGCTACTAAGCCACCGATGTGCCCCGCCATACTGATCCCTGGCATGAAGCTAAAGATCAAATTGACCACAATCAAGCTGGTATAGGACTGACTCAAATGGCGAATATAGGGACTTTGGACAATAAAGCGCAAAGCACCAATAGTCCCAAACAGTCCAAAGAGGGCTGTAGAAGCTCCTGCTGCAATCACATCTGGCGTAAAAATAGCTACAAAGACATTACCCATCATGCCTGATAAGAGATAAAGAGCTAAGAAAGCCTTCGATCCAAAGAGATCTTCTGCCAAACGTCCTAAGTAATAGAGGGTGATCATATTGAGCACAAAATGTTCTAGGCCGATATGAACAAATGTAGCTGTCACTATTCGCCATAACTGGCTAGGATCGACTTTCACAACCTCTCCAATAATACCACCGCTATAGTAAATAGCAGCACCTGTTTGGTAGTCGCCTCCAAATCGGATAAACATGGAAAGAAAGACTGCCGTTGTGACGAGCAACAAGAGGCTGGTCACAGGATAACGACGATCAAAGAGTAACTTCATAGACTAGCACCTCCTGAACTGCCTGATCAAACGTATCTGGCTGGAAATCCTTCTGCTGGATGGAATAAATCGTACTAACCGTTTTTCCAGTAAAATCTGCTAAATAACGATCATAATAGCCACCACCATAGCCAATTCGGTAGCCTTTTGACTGGAAGACCACGCCTGGTACATGGATCAGATCAATCTCTGACTGTTCCACAAGCTTTCCTTTTTCATTGGGCTCCAGCAAACCAAAGCGTGTCTTTTCCAAAATATTAGGATCGTATTCCACAAATTCCATTCGCCCTTGTGGATAGGTACGGGGAACACAGACGCGTTTTCCAAGTTGAAGAGCTGCTTGGATCAAGCTAGCTGTGGAAACTTCATGGTCAAAAGACAGATAGGTCGCAAGGGTCTTTGCCTCCTGAAAAGCTGGCAGCTCCAAGAGGCGCTGAGTCAGCTCTTCATCTGCTTGAGTTTTCACGGATTCTGGCAACTGTTTCATGGCTGCAATGGTTTCTTTTCGTAGTGTTTTCTTCATTCCCTACTCCTTTTGTCTAGCTTTAATTGTATCATTTTTTAGGAAAGATCCGAACAGTTTTTATACAACAAAATAAAAATCCAACTCCAGACGGAGTTGAATCATTCCTTTATTGGTTAGCTTTCATTTTCAAAAATTTACCAATGTTTTCCACAGCGAAGGGAAGGGCGGCTTCATTTGGGCTCATCTTCGGATGGTGCAAAGCATAAGGGGTATCAATTCCCAGCCAGAACATGACTCCAGGGACCTTGCTCAAGAGAAAACCAAAGTCTTCTCCTGTCATCGCAGGCAGAATATCAATCAGGTTCACGTCTTCCTCAGCTGTGAAAAAGTCCATGAGTTCTTTGGCCAATTCTGGTTCGTTTTCCACAGGCAGGTAGCCCCCTTGCTTGAGTTCCAGATCCAATTTCACATCAAAGGCGGCTGCAACTCCTTCTGCAATGGCTTTGACCCTTTTTTGAGTCAAAAGGTTCATCTCCATGGTCAAGGTCCGAATGGTCCCATGAAGGAAGGCTGTTTCAGCAATCACATTATTAGTTGTTCCTGCATGCATGGAACCAAAGGTCACCACAGCCCCTTCAATCGGATCGACATTTCGACTCACGACCGATTGGACTTGGGTAATGAAGTAAGAAGCTGCTACAAGAGCGTCATTGGCCTCATGTGGAAAGGCGGCATGCCCTCCCTTACCTGTAAATGTAATCTTGACTTCACAGGTTCCCGCAAAAAGGGTACCCGTATTAGTCGCAATGTCTCCCACCTTCAAATCAGGGCGCACATGCAGACCATAAAATTCGTCAGGGAGCCAGTCGCCAAAAGCATTGTCCTTATACATGAGCATCCCACCAGCTTCGTTTTCTTCAGCTGGTTGGAAGAGAAAGAGCAGGTTATTTTTTGGTTGCACTTGAACCAGTTGATCCAAAAGCCCAAGAGCTGTCGTCATGTGCATATCATGACCACAAGCATGCATCCGTCCTTCGTGCTTGGAGGCAAAATCAAGGCCCGTTTGTTCCACAATCGGTAAGCCATCGATATCTGTCCGCCAGCCGATCGTTTTTTCAGGAGCAGACCCATGGAGATAAACCAGGATCCCGGTCCGCCAAGTCCGTTGCTCAACAAAGTCCTTGCCCCCTGTGATCTCTGCGATTCGCTCTAAGAGGTAGGCTTGGGTTTCAAATTCTTCCAAGCCAATTTCAGGGATTTGGTGCAAATCCCGTCTGATTTTAATTAAATCCAATGTCATAGTCGTCTTCTTTCTATTAGAATAGAGAGTGGGAAAGAACCCTATTATTTAAAAGGAGTTCGTCTTCCCACCCCCGCACAGTTGATTAGGTCATCTTTGGAGCTTAATCAAGCGAACAAAGATGCCAATCAACCACTGCGTCATACAATTATTCTCTTCAAACATCAAAGGCTGGACAGTTTTTGCCCAGCCTCTACCATTCCTATCTTACAAATTACGCAAGGCGTCTTCTAGTGCTGTTTTTTGTTGTGTTTTTTCATCGATTTCCTTGATGATGCGAGCTGGGACACCAGCTACGACCACATTTTCAGGGACATCTTGAGTAACAATAGCGCCAGCGGCAACGACTGAACCGTTCCCTACTTGAACCCCTTCAATCACAACTGCATTGGCACCGACCAAGACATTATCACCGATCCGAACAGGCTCAGCAGAAGCTGGCTCAATGACACCCGCAAGAACGGCACCTGCACCGATGTGGCTGTTTTTACCAACTGTTGCACGACCACCAAGGATAGCCCCCATATCAATCATAGTTCCTGCACCGATTTCAGCACCGATATTGATGACAGCACCCATCATCACGACAGCATTGTCTTCGATGGTCACTTGGTCACGAATAATAGCACCTGGTTCGATACGCGCATTTAGATAGCGCTTATCCAGCAGGGGAACAGCTGAATTACGGCCATCTTGTTCCACCACATAATCCTTGTTCTCTGTCAAGTTGGCAAGAAGGGGCTCGATATCTTTCCAGTCACCGAACAAAACATTGCCAAGTTTCATAACACAAGCAGGAACATCCGTTGCCAATTCCCCTTCAAAGGTTACTTTCACATTTGTTTTCTTTTCTGCATTTCCAATAAAAGCGATAATTTCTTGAGCAGACATTTTTTGTGCTGTCATAAGATTCTCCATTCATTTCAATTAAAGGTATCCATATTATACCACAATCCTAGTGAGATGAACACCTAAGGCGACGTGGTTGTAGCCGAATCCTCCAGGCCTGTTATTTCACTTATGGTGCGATTGCTTCCAAAGTGAATCGTAACTAAACGCGCATCAGAAAGTTTATAGTGAAAGGTTAAAAAAGACTCTGAACTCATCATACTCGACCAAGAAACACGGCTAGGAATTCCGACTGTATTCACAAGATCTGCATAGCTGGTTCCTATTTTAATATTGGCAAAATCCTCTCTGTTCAAACTGCCATTTTTATTGGCTAATCGCTCACTGTTTAAGTTCTCAAAATTAAGAGAAGATAGACGGCTACTAATTATATTTGAAAGCAAAACAGATACAGAAGAAGGGGATCCTTCAGCCTCATAATCCAAGCTTGTCATGAAAGGACCGACACTACCCTCTTGGTAGGTTTCTTCCCCACTACTAGCCTTCCCCAGTATAGCTACCACATCCTGCGGAGACAGATAAGTTGAAGAGGTACGGCCTTGATCCCCCTCACTTAAACCAGGAATCAGGGAAATCGCCTTCTCATAGGTCACTTGAAACTGAAATTCACCTTCCGGTGCAATCAAGGTACTCGTACCACTCTTCAAGGTTTCCTTTCTGGTTCCATAAGACCGGCCAGTGTTTCCGTATTCACTAGTAGTAGATGAAGGATGTTCCTCACTATGGATACCTCCTGAAGCCAGATAGGCAAATAATCCCAGCATGGCCAATAAACCAAAAAAGGCAGCTAGCGAAGACCCGCCACTATTAGAGGAAGGAGAGTAGGTTTTCGCCCTATCCGATTGGGAGTCTAGTACAGGTTGTCTTGGTTCTGAATGCCTGCCTCCCCCTATTGAAGCCAGATCGGCTTCTGAAATCAAGCGGCTCCCACCCTGATGCTCTACTTTTTTCTCAGCTGAGGGAGACTGCCCTATTGTATCTTGTGCTGGTGTTTCTGACCTTGCTTCTTCTGTTAGTGGTGTAGCAAGAACGACCTGAGCTGATTCGTCTTCAGGTGTAGCAAATGAGCCTTCCTTTGGATCATACGATTCCTTCTTCACACCAATCGCTGGTTCGTCTTTTCGTTCCTCTTCTTGTTTCACCTCTTCCTGAAAAGCAGGGACTTCTACCACTTCTGGCTCTTTTGTGAGCGTATCTTCTAGCTTCTCAGGACTTCCTTTTTCTAAGGGTGCTTCTTTCGGCTGGCCTTTCGAAAACCGACTCTGGTGCTCATTTCGTAGATGCGACCAGTCTTTATTTCCCATTGTCCTCTCCTTTTATTTAAAATGCTTCGGCTGATTTTTTTACTGTGCTGTAGATGTAGAGGAAGCTGGTGTGGTCGCTACCTCTTTCGATTTGATATCCTTGATGGTTTGCCGGCTATCAAAATGGATTTGAACCGTTTGAGAATCCGATAATCGATAGGTAAAGGAAGGCGCTTCCCCGTAACCTAAAAGCCCAGATACATATATTTCATCCGGAATCCCTACCGTATTGAGTAGGTCTAAATAAGGCATTCCGACCTTGATAGTTGCAAAATCGTCCTTCGTCAAGCTCCCATTCTTATTCGCAAATCGGTCACTTTTTAAGTGTTTCAAACTTAAAAGAGAGATCCTGTAAAAGGCACCTGTTTTTTCAAGAAGAACCTTCCCATCTGCATCCTTTGATTGGTAATCTAATGTCAGCAAAAAGGGACTGGAACTGCTATCACTATACGTTGCTTCCCCACTCCTCGCTTTACCTAATGCTGCAACGACATCTTGTGGGTCTACCGTCCCAAAAGAGGTCTTTTTTTCTTCCACTGCAAAATTAGGAATGAGAGACATGGCCTTTTCATAGGTTGGCTGAAATTGAAATTCATTAGCTGAGGCGATATAAGAACTATTTTCACTGGTCAGATATTCCGTTCTGATACCATCACGTGATAAACCATTGATCCCCTCACTCGAAGAAGATGAAGAAGAGCTTTTATTAACTTCGTTTTGAAGCACAAACACAAAAGCCATTAACAAGGCGAACCACCCAAAAAATCGCAAAAGCGAACCAATCCCCTCTTTTGAGGAAGAAGGGGAAGACGCCATCGTATCTGAATGGCTTCTAGTATCCTGATGATTGTCCATCCCTATTGAAGCAAGGTCAGCCTCTGAAATCAAGCGGCTCCCACCCTGGTGAGAGGAAGCTGCCTTGATGTCTGTCCGTTGATCGTCCAATGATGTCTCCTTTCTTATACCAACACTAATTTCTTGGCTTTTTTCTTGAATTCCATCACCACTTCTGGCTGCCCTGGTAGCTGGTAAGTCGCGCGATAGCCCATTCCGCCATCTGGCATTTCCCCCCAGACCAAGCGTTGAGGATTTCCTAGTTGCTGAATGAGCTGGGCGAATTCTGTACCTTTTTTCTCTTTTTCAGTAGTGATTTCTTTCTCACTGCTTGTCTTCTCTTTTGCGTCCAACAAATTCGTCGCATCCACCATCGTCAAGCGATACCCCTGGTCTTTCTCTTGCTCAAACCACAAGGTTACACTTTTCTTACCCTGATCTGTTTGCTTAGCCGCATAAGTCAAGACAAGAACGGTTTTATCTCCTTGAGCTGTCTTTGTATACTTAACTTTTTGGGCTTTTCCCCATTCCGTCACAATTGTTTCCAAGCGGGTTCCTGGTTGCTGACTCTGCTTGAGACGAACTTTCAAATTCGCCACAGCTTCGATGGTCCATTTAAACTGCTTGATTTCTTGTTCCTTGCTGACCAAATTTTTGTAATCCTTTGGCTGGAAACGAGTCAGTGTTTGGTCCTCCTTGGTATCGGTTCCTTGCTCTTGCACTTGGATCCTTGCAATCGCAAGTAAGAGTCCTAAGACAAAACACAAAAACGGCAGCAAGAGCTCTTTTCTATTCTTTTTCATCCACTCGATCATCTGCTTCACCCCTTCTTCGTCAAACGATACTGACCAGTCTGGTCGCGTTCAAATGTCAAAGAGACCAGTCCATCTGTCACCTGATAAGACAGGGCTAAGACTTGCTTGTCCTTTTCAGAGGTCAAACTAAGAGAATTGGGAAGACCTGATTTTTTCAAGACATCTTCTACTGCTGTCCCCTTTTCCTTTTTTCCATCTAGTGTCTGATAGCCTGTAAAATCTGCCAGTTTTAAGTTCTTTCTGCTCTGATAGTGTGCCGACTTGGGCGCAAAGCCTTGAATCGAACTCAAATAAAAGGTATCATCCTGCTTTTGAAATCCTATGGTATAAGGATGAATCCCCTGCACAGGAGCCCCATAGCCTAGCTGGACTTGCGCTCCAAAAGTCGTATCATCTTGTGTAAAACTCGCTGCTTTTCCAATTTTTTTGACGAATGCAGATAAAGTCACCCAATTTTTTTGTGTCTTTCCTTCTCCCCTTGCAAGGTCCAATGACAACAAGTCTTCTAAAGCCGGCTCTTTGGAAGAAGACGCAACAAATTGCTGGCTGTCTTCTTGCATGCGAGACAAACTCAACAAGCGATCTTTGGGCAAGGTTTTCACTGGATGAATCATAAACACCAAGCAAACACCAACCATAAAAGCCAGCAAAGCACTTGCAGCTTTTTGGAGGATCCGCTTATGATGTTCTATCCACTGTTTCATTTCTTCCATCCTTCATGCTCTTTCTATTCAAACTCTTTCTATTGTATAGAAAATTAGCGTATTTGTCTCGTCTTATCCCAAAAAAGAGGCGCTTGCCTCTTTCTTTTATTCAGTGATTTAATAGCTGCCTTTACTACTCAAGAGGAAATCTCCATTCTCTTGGCGAATAAAGGTCAAATCTACATAGTCCCCGTTTTTCTTTTGGAAGTCCATGACCAATTCTATCTCGTCTGAATCATCAGATGAACTCACCGTCAGATTGACTGCATCACCGTATTTTTCTAAAAGCTCTTTGTAAGAGGTTCCTCCAGCACCGGTCTCACTATTTCCAACTTTGAATCCATCTGCAAAGTTGTCCTCAACCGTAAGATTTTTCCCAAATTGATTAAACTCAAATTTGACAAGCTGTAATTCTTTTCCCTTCTTAGAGTAGGTCGCTTTGACCTCTTTATTATAAGAGTTATCATCCCAAAATAATTTCAATTCTCCACTTTCAAATTGAACGGAGCTAGCTTTCCCATAAGCTTCAATCATTTCCTCAGGAGTCTCCCCAGCATCACTTCCTGTTAAAAACTGAAGTTGCTCGATATCAGACTGTTTCCAGCTAAAATCAGCTTCCGCGTCTTCTGCGGTCAATTGATCCAAATCGATCGTGGAAGTAGAATCAGATTGGTCGCTTGACCAGGTAGAAGCATGTTTTTTTGAGGGACTAGTGCTCGGGCTGGCATGACCAATCAAATAGCCACTGACTCCTCCGATAAGAAGACCCACTAAAATCCCAAGGGCAAAACGAATAGCCTTCTTGTCTGCAGTATCCATCGGTCTTCCAACAGGAGAAAGAGGAGCTTGTGGAATAGGTGTCTCAGGAACAGGCACTGTTTGCGGACCAATTGGTTCAGTTGCCATATTTTGAGGAGCTTGAGGCGCAGGCTGGAATGGAGGAGTCGGTTGGGGAGTAGCAACTACATCCGGATGTTCTCCAACAGTTGCTTCATCCACCTTTGGAGGCTCCACTGTTTCTGAAACAGCTGGCTCGTCTGCCTCTTCTTTCATTGCTTTCGACTCCGTCACTGAAAGGCCACTAGCTTCTGGAACGACCAAGTCTTCGGCTTCTTCTTTTGGGACAAAGGCTGGTGCAGCCACATCAAATTGAGGCGCACCCTCTACGGGAGTATGTTTCATAAATTGTTCTTGATCTTTCTCGGACATTTCGAATTCTCCTTTTTATTCTTCCCTTCTACTATAACATAAAACCAAGCAAGGACCAACTCCTGTCTTGATAGACTAAAAAAGATCGGAGAGATATCCGACCTTTTAGAAGCTTATCTTAAAATTTCTTGCGAAGGGAGACAATAGCAATCCCTGCAAGTGAGAGTAAGCCCAATGTTGCCAAAACGACACCTGTTTCTTGACCTGTTTTTGGCAATAAACGGCCAACTACAGATTTGCTTGAGTCGCTTGAATGTGAGGAAGAACTAGAAGAAGAGCTTGAGCTCGATGAAGAAGTTGAACTTGAGGAACTTGAAGATGAGCTGCTTGAAGATGAGCTCGATGAGCTACTTGAGCTTGAAGACGAACTACTTGAGCTACTTGAGCTTGAAGATGGGCTTGTTGTACTTGGTGAAGTGGATCCTCCTGTCTCAGAACCGTTATAGCCTGCAATGAAATTACGATAAATTGGGTTGGAACTTTCAAGTGAATCCACCATCAAGCGTCCTGATCCATCGTAAGCAAGGGACACTGTTACTTCCCCTTCTCCATTATCCAACTGTTTAAAGCGACCATCATCTTTTGTAGTCTGACGAATGTAGAGTTTAACAGTTCCAGAATTCAGTCCAGAGAGATCCACATCATCAAATTCGATCGTCCCATCTGCTGTATTTTGCCCTTTAGCAACTGTCTCTTCTTCGCCACCTTCAGATTTGTAGATCAATGCAAATTGGTAGGCACCAGCATCATGCGCACTTTCTTTCTTGCCTTCACGCGCTCCCACTACATCGACACGACCTGTTTTCAATTTCAAAGAAAGCTGATTCGATTCGAAACCTTCATATGTTGGTTTTTGAACAAGGTCTAGTTGACCATTTTTGTACTCATAAACCGCAGCTTTTGTATTCGCAGATACTGGGTGAGCAATAGCCATTCCACCAAGCATAGATGAAAGTAACAAGAATTTAGCCAAGTTCTTTTTCATAATTTCCATTCCTTTTTCAAATATTTTCATTCATTTTATATTTTATAATATGAAACGACAAATGACAACTTTTATGTTCAAATAACTTTTTATATTAAAGGATTTGAGTATAAAATCTGGGCCTATAGCCATTGTCTAGCTAGAAACCCTGTATCATCAGTATTTTTTAAATGAGTTTAGCAAATGATCAAGAACAATAACTAGTTAGTGTTTTTGTAATTGGATCTAAGGGGAAAGTTTGTGAAATTATTTTACAAGTAAAAAAACGACCTCTTGCGAAGTCGTTAGGATACAAACGAGAATATAGGGACTCTTCCTTTTCGAAGCCCTATTTTCTTTCTAGTCTGAGTCTCCTTTTAAAGCCAAACGATAATCCCCATCTGCTTGCTGGATAAATTTTAATTTGTATTCATCTTCGTCTGAACCAGATGAATTAAAACGGATTTCCATTTCATTCGTAATGACCTTGGTTTTATAGTCCTGGTCCGCTCTTATCGAAATAGAGGACGGGATATTGCTACTAAGCACTTCTTTATAAGATACTCCATCTTTCCCTGTTTTAGGATCCCCCGCCTTCAACTTATCATAATGATCAGCCACCATCGGATTGGCATCCGCTGTGTCATAATCTTCTGAGAAATACAGATTGCGTAGGTAATAATGACCATCTATCTTCATAAAGGTCAGATTCATCTCGCTAGCAGTCTTATAATCGGTGCTTTCTTCATCTGCATCGTCCCTTTCGAGTTCGCCCCATTCTAACTGAGCAGTTGTTCCATTAAATGTGCCTTTTAAGGCTTTCCCATACTTCTTCACGACCTCTTCGATAGACATCGCATCCCCTTTGTCATCGTAGGTGGCAAATTTCAAGTCTCCGAGATCTGAAATATCCCAATCAAATGCTGTCTCTTTTGGGTCTATATAGCGAGAAGATCTATCGCGTTTTGAGACTGTACTATCTGCAGTGGTATGTAAATGGGGGTAAGCTTTCTTGGTTACGGCCTCCACACCAAAAGAGCGACCAAAAATAAGACCAATCACCAAGCCTAAAGCAATTGCCCCAATCACACATCCAATGAACAAGCCCTTTCCGCTTTTTTGAGGGGTAGGATTTACTGGTACACCAAAGGGTACCTGTGGTTGATTCATACTCATCTTTCTTCTATCCTCCTCTTAATTTAGTTCCGCACCAATATAGCGAAATTCTCCATCAGGCTGTGCTAAAAATTTCAAAACTTTAAAATCCCCATCAACCTCACAGAGTACTGTAGCCACTACACGTGTAGACTTAAATGTTTCCCCATTGGCAGTTATTTTGCGCTCTGTCCCAATTTCGACGGTTTTTCGATGTTTTTTCAAAAACTCAGATAAACTTGTCCCACCTTGCCCTGTCTGCTTGTTTCCTTTTTTCAGACTTCGAAATTCCTTTTTAGTCAAGGCACGATTGCTCGAGACATCATCGCTATCATCATCATCCTCTGGATTTTTATGCTCATACAACTCATCTAAATCCGTCACGGACACATTTTTCAAATAATAATTTCCGTCGACTTCTTCAAATCTCATTCTCAAATCCTGATGTTCAGAAGCTTTTGAGTCATTCCAAGTAAGGTCCATTTCATTCTTTTTATATTCAACACTGGATGCCAACCCATAAACTTCCACGATCTGATCTGCTGTCAAACCATAACCTTCGCGATTGGTGTAACTCAGCAAACCAAGATCTTTGAGAGTCCATGTAAAAATGACCTTTTCTTTATCCGTTACAAAACCTACTTTCGTTTCATTTGCTTCGGTCTTTGCACGTTCTAAACGTTTGAATCGTTGCGACTCCTTACTTGTTTGAGAGGATTGTCCCCAAACATATCCACTCACACCACCGAAAAGTCCACTAATCACAAGCGCTAACAGTGAAAATAGAACGATGTTTTTCCACTTGTGTTTTGGCTTAGTTGGATAGGACCATTGAGGCGGAAGCATTTGTGGATTTGTTTCTTCCAATGGATGAGCAGGCCCCTGCATTTGAACTCCCCTCACCTGTCCTTCTACTTGTGGTGTCTCTTGCATCTGCTCCTCTTCCGCTGCTGCAAAAGGCTGTTTATCTTCTGTAGTCATACTCTCTCCTTTTGATTCTCTTTGTCTCATTTGACGATCACAGTGAGTGAAAATCATTTGATGAACAAAGTATAAAAATGCTCCTTCTACTATATCATAAATCTCCTGATGGCGCCAATTCATCACTAAATGGGGAAATAGGCACAAAAAAACGACCTCTGGCGAGATCGTTTTGTCTATTGATTAAAGACGAGCGTTGAGTTCTGCTCCAAGTTCTTCAAATCCTGGTTTACCAAGAAGGGCAAACATATTTTTCTTGTAAGCTTCAACACCTGGTTGGTCAAATGGGTTGATCGCGTTCAAGTAACCTGAAAGGGCGATGGCCAATTCGAAGAAGTAGATAGTGTAACCAAGAGTGAAGGCATCTTGCTCAGGAAGAGTTACGTACATGTTTGGTACATCACCGTCTGTGTGGGCAAGAAGAACACCGTCAGTTGCTTTTTTGTTAACGAAGTCAACATCTTTTCCTTGGAGGTAACCAAGTCCGTCAAGGTCTTCTTCCAAAGTAGGGATGATCACGTTCTTACGTGGTTTGTCCACACGGACAACTGTTTCAAACATGATACGAGTTCCTTCTTGAATAAATTGACCCAATGAGTGCAAGTCTGTTGAGAAGTTTGCTGAAGTTGGGTAGATCCCTTTTTGGTCTTTCCCTTCTGACTCACCAGCCAATT
>OGHJ01001671.1_pt1 | contig 22409 bp, 20 predicted proteins | sample 1571351 | NCBI WGS metagenome assembly OGHJ01 (sample SAMEA2582037, study PRJEB24529) | metagenome | biome: Human gut stool | place: China | collected 2011 | reverse complement strand
CTGCGCCATTAGGACCAAGAAAGCCGTAAATCTGTCCCTTTTCCACACGGAAAGAAAGATGATCTACGGCTATATGGTCTCCGTATTTTTTTGTAAGATTGGTTACTTCTATCATATTTGCCTCCCATATCAGTTACTTGCGCTTACCTCAAATAATTCCCGATACTTGTGTCAATCATTATTTGGTGTACTTGTATTACTATATGAGGCAAATGTCATCAAAAGGTGAAACATTTGTGAAAATTGTGTGAAACCGGTTTTGAATCCTACAAAAAACTTTTCACCTTATCGTCAAAGAAGTGCTTAAGTTACCGGCTTCCACCGCCAGATGCAGCGGCAGCTTCTCTGCCGGAATATCCTCAAAAATAAACTCCGGCCCTCCGGTCTGCGCCGACTGAAACAGGAAAAGTATCCCGTCCACATAGAGCACCACTTTTTTCTGGTTGCTGTAGACTGTCAGGGAGAGCAGACCGTTCTCCTGCCGGTGCAGGGTAGAAAGTGCCGGATAGAGTACCGGTTCCCTACTCCATTTCGCCTGATAATAGTAATAGTGCTCCGTCAACGTCCTGCCGTCCTCCGAAAGCAACATCTCCTGCGTAGTTTCTCCGGGTAATCCACGGTATATGGGGATTTTTTCGTCTGTTATCCACAGGTCTTTTACCAAAAATCCTCGTTTCAGGCATAACCTGTAAAAATGATCTGTTCCCGGATTCTGCCTTACCCCATTTTTCTGTCCGGCATTGTCCTGCCCAGTCTTTTCCTGTCCTTCGCTTTTCCTGTCGTCATTGTGAAACAGAATCGCATTGGCTCCCATCCGTGCCAGCCGCTCCAGATCTCTTTCCATCTGTTCGTCCTGCGTACCGTACTCACTGAGTTGCGGTGGCAGCCGGTATTCTACGATGTGTGGATGAAATTCGGCTTCGTTCAAATAGATGCCTTTTTTCTCTATGACACGCAAGTCATAAATTGCAAGGTCCCGCTGCCAGTACACTTCCCGTCGATTTTCGAAATCTTCTGAATCCCGGAATTTTCCTGAATCCTCTGTTTTAAAAAGACTACTATCGATCCCGGTTGGGAACCGCAGCCAAGCTCTCACCTGATAGAGATAGGGATCCTTCCTCCCATTCCACAGGTGCGGCCGCAATAATAACGCGGTCATCGGATCCTGATCCACATTCCGATAATTTCCATAAAAAATAGGGCGACCGCCTCCTGCTGTCTCCCATATTTCCATTCGCATCTCAGTCTCCCACCGCTCCGTCAAAAATTCTTCCGGCAGCTTGAATTCCAACTGTGCTTTTCCATTTTCCAGATTTACTATAATTATAAGATCCTTCCGCATCTGCATCCCTCTTTTCCGGTTTCTCCCTTATAGAAAGAGTTTTTGCAAATTTCGAAACTTTATGCTTACTATCCTTACATCGGGCAGGATCTTCTCCCCGGTACTTCCTCCCCCGAGACATATCCTGCATGAAACTCCATATTAATGTCCCGAAGCTCCTTCTCCCCATCGATGTATGCCTGATACATCTCTGCCAGTCCGGACGAACAGCCGTCACAATTTGCTTCCATATATCCTAAGGATTCCGCTACGATCTGCTCCCGTTCTTCTCTTGTAGTATCTTTGATCAAATATCCTGCCATACGAATCTTCCTGCCTTTCCTTTTGCTTAGTGTCAATGTACCACACTCCCAAAGTTCCCACAAGTTTTTTCACAAAATGCTTGCCCTGACCACGTGTGTATTTTACTATAGAAGAAAGTTGCGCTATGGATGATTCCTGCACAGGCAGCGCCTATGGGACTTTATTCTATCTGAAACGAACGATTAAGGAGCCAGGTTCTCATGATTTACTGGATTTTAGCCACTTTAACAGCATTTTTCATAAAAGGTCTGTGCGGATTCGCCAATACACTGGTATTCACCTCTATTTTAAGCTTCGGCATCGTAAATGCTAATATTTCTCCGGTGGAACTGCTGATCGGTTATCCGTCGAACCTGATCCTAGTATGGAAAAAAAGAGCTTCCCTGCATCCGCGTATCTTTTTCCTCCCTATGCTGTTCGTTCTTGCCGGCAGCATTCCGGGGGCATTTATTTTAAAATACATCAATGCCAATATCGTTAAGATCATCTTCGGTATTGTGGTCATAGGCATTGGAATCCAGATGTGGTTTCAACAAAAAGGGGCAAAAAATGAAGAGACATTTTCCCCGAAAAAAGTCTCTCCTCTATTCACCGTAATAGTAGGACTCTCCGCCGGATTACTCAGCGGGCTGTTTGGTGTCGGCGCTCTGCTGGCCGTTTATATGACAAGCGTCTGTGAAGATAATGATGCCTTCAAAGCTAATATCAGCGCAGTATTTGCTGTAGAAAGCACCTTTCGCATCTGCCTGTACAGTGCTTTGGGACTGATCCGGTTCGAGACGATCCGGCAGGCGATACTCCTGATTCCCCTAATGCTGTTGGGATTATTCCTTGGCCTGAAGAGCAGCGATCTGATGGATGAAAAGCTTATCCGCAAAATCGTGATTCTCCTGCTCATTCTCTCAGGAATTGTGCTTGTTGCAAAAAGTATTTAATTTACTCATACAGCTGTCCGTCTACAATTCTTACGATACGCTTCGCGGACTGTGCCACTCCCAGATCATGTGTGATCATTACGATCGTGTTGCCCATGTCGTTTAATTCCCGGAACAGCTTCAGTACCTCCTTGCCGCTGGTCTGGTCCAGGGCGCCGGTAGGCTCATCCGCCAGCAGGATCGCCGGCACTGTATTCAACAGATTTTTTACCAAAGAAAAAAACAGGCAATGCCAAAGACCCTCTGTTCGAGGGTGCGGTCACGCTGTTGGCAAGACTGATTGCACCGGTCATGACAGATGCCGCCATTACCGATCTCTCCCTCATCGGCTCTATCCTGATCTTCTGCGTGGGTGTGAACCTTGTCTAGGATAAGAAATTCCGCGTGGCAAATATGCTTCCGGCGGTTGTTCTGCCAAATAGAACCACATTTAGCATATCAGCTTCATTTGCATATGTAAAACTGATTTGTGCTGGTGTCAATTCCGGTGGTATCAAATTTTCTTTGATTGCATCTGTATGTATTTTATAATTCAATTTTGATATTTCTCTGTTTAGATTCCAATTTAATGAAAAGCGGCTATTTTCATCTGCTTTCAGCCTTTTATAATCCATGATTATATAAAGTTTAAATTCTGCTGAAATCCATGATGCAAATTCAAATGCGATATCTGAATGTGCATAAGTGCCACCATAACGTCCGGATTTACATACGATTCCTATTGCCCCAGTAGTCTCTATCCATTTTGTAGGTGACATTGTAAATGCATTAGATCCCGCCTGATTTCTAAAGGAGTCGAATTCGACCCCTTTAAAGTTATTATTATGTAATTTTTCCCATAAACCAAGAAACTCTATTGTGTCTTTGCTTCTCATCCAATTTTTAATTACATCCTTTGCTTCATCACTTTTATAGCGTGCAATATCCGTCAATGATATAAATTCATTTTGAAAATCCTATGTATATATTCCAATATCTATTCCATTCGCGTGAATTGTGTCTTTTACAATATTTTTCACTTTATTATCCTCCAGTTCAATTGTAACTATATGCTTTGTTTTCTTCTTCAATAGTCTCACACTCCTGTATTATTCATTTGTCAACTTTCCAGACTGCTCTGCAAGCTTTTTCTCTTCTCGCTTTACCCTGCGTTCCAGTTTCTTAATATCTTCCGATGCTGGTAAATCTTCCGGTTTAATTCCTCTTTGTCCAAGCATGTCCCTAACAGAAGTATTATTTTCCACATGTTCAACAGTGATTGCAGATTCTCCTTGCAGATCCTTTTCTTCAACATTATAATTTGTCATTTCAGTTGCAAGATTTTTTGCGGCAATGGTAAGTGTTGGCAGGAAATCCGCAAGTGGTCTTTTGTCCTGTACTCCCAAACGGTCTTTCATCTGTTTCGTGGTAAATCCACCAAATAAAGCCTGATCTCCTTTAGACCGAATCCGACCAAATCCAGCATCATCTACTCCACGCTCATATATATTTTGAGACAATCTTTTTTCCGATTCCCTTAATTTTCCTCTTGCCTCTGTTCTTTCGATATAAGAAATTCTTTCTTCAATCAATTCCTGTTTTCTAGTCTGAACCGCAAAATAGCTTTGCGCAAAAGCTATCTGCTCCTTTCGTGGATCTCCATTTTCAGCAATAAGATAACATGCATAACGGGTAAGCATATAATCCTCAACTTCTCTATTGGCTCCACTTCCCAATGTGACCATTTTGCTGACGCCAGCAAAATGGTCTTCCACACTAATTCCGTTATTTTTACAAGAAAGCATTCCCTTTTTTACAACATTTTCGAAATTTCTCCATTGAATATAGTCCAATAATGTCATTAATTCTCGTGCATACCAATACTCAATGCCATCCTCTTCATGTCGGATATCATCAAATTTTCTTCTGTACAATTCAATTATTCTCTTTTCCATTCAAATTTCCTCCTCTTATGAACATATTGCTGACGCCAGCAATATGTTTTTTACTATTAATTTCTTCAATTACTCTATCACATTCTCCTTTGTGTTCCTCATCTTGTCATAATACGCCTTATACCTGTATATCGTCCTCTCGCTAACATTATTTCGTTTTGCAATCTCTATCATAGCCATGCCGTTCTCATAGCAATCAACAAAATCATTGTAGATTGCCATCCATTTTGCATTGTGCTTCTGCCTTCCACTTAATTTACGATTTTTATAATATTCCAGTTCTTCGCGTAACTCGGCGTTTTCATTTTCTAATTCTTCAATTCTTTTTAATGCTTCCTCAAGTGTTATAACCTTCTCCACTTCATTGTTCCTCCGTTCATGTCATTTTCGTTTTGTCTATATTATATATTGCTAATTAGTATTAGTCAATTTGATTTTGTCATACAGGAAGACTTTTCATATTCATCATGCAAATAAAATACCGCTGATATCTTTTGCAAGCTATGTCTTTCCATAGACTCTCTGCCTGAATATTCCTAATCCACTCGTTTAGATTCCATTTTCGTTTTAAAGCCGGTTCATATTTTAGAATCAGGGATAACTTCCGCTTCCAACATTGTTTCAACGTAAATATTTAAGATAAACCTCGATAAAAGTATAATTTCTACCGAGGTTTACCCAATTGCTCCAATTTATCAAATTTTAGCCACAAACTCAAAAAGACCATTCGTCACAACACTTATTTCTTCATCAATCCATCTCTTGGCCGATGTGTCAAGTCTTCCAATGTCCCCCTTGTCACTAAAAGTTATTTTTAATCTTCTGACAATATCATTCCCTGTATTTTCCTTCATCGTTCCATCTTTAAATATATATGTGTCCAATGCCACCATCAATTTGACTCTATCAACAGAATCCTTCTTTTCTTGATGATACAGCCTCGCTACGGAAAAGGCAGTATTTTCAATTCAAAAAAATTCCGCTCACATATTTTTAATTTTCTTTCACTTTATGGAGAACTCCATCAACAGAAAGGAACTTGATGTTCCTGCATATCGCAATAGTATCCCTTATACTTTTGGTAACTGTGCTTTGTTTATCTTCAAGGCGATATGCAAAACTATTGGCGGCGGGACTGCAAAGCTGTATTTTATACAATTCTATATACCTGATTACAGGAGTAAGCTTTAATCGCTTATTTCCTCTGTATTTGGTACTGTTTTCGACTTCTTTGTTTGCTTTTATCTTAACAGTTTCCTCATTAAAGATTGAGGCATGTTTTGATGAGATTTTGTATACTAAGAAGCTGAAAGGGACAGCTATTTTCCTGATAGTGGGAGGATGCTCCGTTCTTGTCTGGCTTACAAATTTGGTTCCGGCTGTCTTGACAGGTGCGCCAACTGGCTTTATTGAAATTTATACAACGGAGCCAACTTTTGCCATTGATTTGGGAATCATATTGCCTACTTGCTTGATTGCAGGTGTTGGATTGCTAAAAAGACATCACTTTTCCTATGTATTGGCTTCCATACTGTTGACACTTTTTGCCTGTGTTGGATTGTGCGTGATTTTTCAGACAGTTGTACAGACGAGGCTTGGAATTGTACTGTCAATAGGGCAGATGACAGGCATGGTGGTGTCCTTTGTTATTCTTGGAATCATAGCATTGTTTTTAAATTATCAACTGTTAAAATATGCAAAATAAGAAATGGTTAAGAAAGATGAGAATGTTTTTAATGATAATGGGAGCTATACTTTTGGTGATGATAGGATTCGTTTCATTATATTGGAAAGCAGGGGAAAGGACAAATCTGCAAAAAGGAACCAAAAATAAGCGTACCACTATTTCTAATGATACGCCTATCCTCATTAAATCACTTCAAAATGCTTCAACGCATCCTTTATCGCTTCCACTTTCTCTGCTGTCGGATGCTTCCTCGGCTGTTTCAATTCTTCTACCGCATTAGGAGCATCGTGCATTGGCAAGCCTAAATCTCTCTTTACCTCTGCGATAAATGCGGTATGTACTTTGAAGCCGTATTTCGCTTCTATGTACTCCTTTATCATTTTGTAGGTCACTCGTTCTTTGGGCTTATAGCTTTCCGCTTTTTTAGCAATATTATCAAGTGGAACTTTTCCCTCACCCTCGCCAAACTCAACTTTTACGTTGATATGTCCGTCTGGCTTTTTGTGGGAAAGCAGTACAACCGTCTCCACATGCTCCGTATGAGGAAACAAATCAAATGGCTGACATGCCGTAACCTTATATCCACCCTTAACCAGCACCTTTATATCCCTTGCCTGTGTATCAGGTCCGCATGAAATGTACACAATCCTGTCTGGCTTAATCTTAAGAAGAGAATTAAGGAATTCCGGTGTGCTTCCACTTCTTGGCGGATCCATGATAACAACATCTGCCTTTGCATTTTTCGCATACTCAACAAGGAAATCTCCTGCGTCAGCATTAACAAATGTGACATTCTTTATATTGTTAATTGAAGCATTTATCTTAGCATCTGATACAGCTTCTGAATTAAGCTCAACTCCTATAACTTTGCCAGCCTTCTTGGATGCTACTATTCCAATAGTACCAATTCCGCAATATGCATCAATTACAGTGTCATTTTTTGATATATCAGCAAGCTGGATTGCCTTTTTGTACAGCTTTTCAGTCTGCTGGTGGTTAATCTGATAGAATGATGTCGGGCTTATTCTGAATCTGCAGCCACACAACACATCCTCGATATAACCTTTTCCCTTAAGAACAATATTTCTCTTTCCAAGTACCATGCTTGTGCGTCTGTCGTTAATATTCTGCACAATTGTAGTGATTTCAGGATGCTTTTCACATAATACCTTGAGAAAATTATTCTTTGATGGAAATGCGACTCCTGCTGTAACAATAACAAGCATAATCTCCTTTGTCGAAAATCCTTTTCTTAAAAGAATGTGTCGGATCATTCCCTTTCCCGCATCTTCGTCATATGGCTGATATTTAAATGAAGCTATTAGTTCTTTAATATCCTTAATAATGTCTGTACACTGCGAATCTTCAATCATACAGTCCGATGTATCAACTATTCTGTGGCTGTTTTCCTCATAAGTTCCTGCTATTACATTTCTGGAATCATCAAGTCCCACAACTGCATGAACTTTATTGCGGTAATATATTGGTCTGTACATTCCAACAATATCATCAACTTTTACATATCCGCCAAAAAGTTCTTCAATGTACTTCTGCTTAACTGCAAGCTCATTGTCGTATTTCATTCCGGCATAATCACAACCACCACATTTTTCCGAAAATGCGCAGTGAATCCGTCTTTCTTTCTCGTCATATCTATTCGTCATAAAATATTTAACTCCTCATCGCTTCTCGTAGCTTGTATTCTCATCACTACTCGCACAAAAGGGCAACCGCCCATACAAGCAGTTGCCCTTAACATCAGTCTTTGTTAATTATAATGAAGTATTCTCGTCTGTACTTCCAAGAATCTTAACCTTACCTTCGTAGAATTCTTTAACTGCGATTGATAATGGCTTGTCTTTCTCTGAACATCTTACAAGAGGAGTTCCAACCTGAAGCTTTCTCTCATCTTCCTTAGAGATTCTCTTCTCCTCAACCTTATCCTTGTCCTTTTCTTTCTCTTTTTCCTTGTTGTTTGCTTCAATTCTTGCCTTGGCAATCTTCTCCTCAACGCTTCTTGCATCGATGATTTCCTTAGCTCTGTTAGCAGTTGCCTTAACAATTGAATATCTGCTCTGTACTAAAGGCTGCTCGCCCTCTTCAACCTCACTGTTAATTACAGCCATTAATTCAGTATACGATGGATGTATCATTATATTATTCTCCTTTCGAATAAACCTTTAATTCTTCTTTAATATTATTAATCAGTCCAAGATTATACTTAGCTTTCATCTTCTCAGATAACACAATATCATGAATACGGCCGACACATAAATCGACTTCATCATTGATAACTATGTAATCATAATCCTCAACACCTTCTGCTTCCTCTGCTGCTCTTGAAAGACGGGCTTTAATTGTCGCCTCATCTTCTGTTCCTCTGCCACGGAGTCTCTTTTCAAGTTCTGCCGCTGACGGTGGTGTTATAAACATAAGCACTGCATCCGGGAACATTCTCTTGATATTCATGGCACCCTGTATCTCAATCTCAAGAATAACATTGTTGCCCTTATCAAGCTGTTCTTCAACATATGTCTTAGGTGTTCCGTAATAATTGCCAACATACTGTGCATGCTCTATTAAAGCATCTTCAGCAATCATCTTCTCGAATTCTTCTACAGTCTTAAAGAAATATTCTCTTCCATCAGCTTCGCCTTCTCTTGGCTTTCTTGTTGTAGCGGATATAGAAAGTGAATACTCGTCATGAAGCTCTAAAAGTCGCTTCATAACAGTTCCTTTTCCTGCACCAGAAAATCCTGAAATAACTAATAATAGTCCTTTGCTCATATAATTACCTCATTCTGCACATAAAGTGCACAAGCTATTATACCTAACAAGCCCGAAACAATCAAGTAAATTTAATCAAAACCCATTAAAAATATATTGAAAGCCTACTCAATGTTCTGAATCTGCTCTCTTACCTTCTCAATCTCAGTCTTTAAGTCAATAGCTGCATTAGATATCTCAATGTCATTAGCCTTAGAAAGAGTTGTGTTAGCCTCTCTGTTCATCTCCTGTGCAATGAAATCCATCTTTCTTCCAATGCCGCCTTCCTCGTTAAGACATTTTCTTGCATGCTCGATATGGCTTCTTAATCTTACAGTTTCTTCGTCAACACATATCTTGTCTGCGTATATAATAACCTCTGTTGCGATTCTGCTCTCATCAATAGTTGTATCGCCAAGAAGTTCTTTAACCTTACTCTCTAACTTGCTGCGGTATTCCTTCATAATCTCAGGACTTCTCTTTTCAACAAATGCAACAAGTTCCTCCATGTGGTCTAACTTTCCTAAAAGATCTTTCTTAAGATTCTCACCTTCAAGGATTCTTGTATTAACGAACTGCTCCAGGGCTGCCTTCATAGCTTCCTCTATAAAATGCCACAACTCCTCTTCGTCTTCCTGCACTTCATCCATTGTGATAACCTCTGGAAATCTGGCAAGACCTCCAACAGTCATATCATTTTTAAGATTGTATTTTTCGGACATATTATTAAATATAGCCATATATTCATCAGCTATATTCTGGTTGAACTTAAGATTAACCTGACTTTCTGAATCATCCTCATAATTAATAAATATATCAATCTTGCCTCTTGTTGCATACTTCTTAAGTAAGTCTCTCATTCTGCTCTCGAATACATTAAGCTTCTTAGGCATCTTGATACCTGCTTCAAGATATCTGTGATTAACTGACTTAATCTCAACTGAAATCTTTCTGTTACCTTTAACAATTTCACTCCGGCCAAAGCCTGTCATACTTTTAATCATTGTTTCTATCCTTCCATTCGCATATAATGCTTAGGAAAGTATACCAATTTTTGTGAAAGATAACAAGACTTACAGCAATAAGTATGTTAATATAATGCAATAAGATTAATGAATATTACTAATTAAAGGAGACATTATGGCATTCGATGGTATTACAATATCCAGTATTGTTAATGAATTAAACGACACAATTAACGGTGGAAGACTTTACAAGATATCACAGCCTGAAGCCGATGAAATAATGCTTACAATAAAGACACAATCTGGTCAGTACAGACTTGTTTTATCTGCAAATGCATCGCTTCCTCTTGCATATCTTACAGACGATAACAAGCCATCCCCTGCTACTGCACCGAATTTCTGCATGCTTCTTAGAAAACATTTGAACAACGGAAGAATAATATCTATAACACAGCCAAAATTTGAGCGTGTAATTGATATTGAGGCAGAACATTTAAACGAACTCGGTGACCTGTGCAGAAAGCACATAATCGCAGAATTCATGGGTAAGCACAGCAATATAATATTATGTGACGACAATAATACTATATTAGACAGTATCAAGCATATATCAGCACAGACAAGCTCAGTCAGGGAAGTTTTACCTGGAAGACCTTATTTCATTCCTAATACTTCGGACAAGATTAATCCGCTTGAAGCTGACAGAAAGCATTTTGACGAAACAGTATTTACAAAGCCTGTACCTGTTGTCAAGGCGCTGCTTTCAAGCTATACGGGAATAAGCACATGCATAGCTGAAGAGCTTGCATACCGTGCCGGAGTTGATGGCGGACACCCTGCCAACTGCCTTGATGGACCTATGAAAGATGCTTTATACAACGCATTTGACGCACTTATGTCTGATGTAAGAAATGGTATCTACTACCACGATATGGTAACTGACAACGGTGTGCCTGCAGAATTTGCCGCTGTGAAGCTTTCTATGTATGACAACCACACAGAATATGATTCGATAAGCAGACTGATTATCGATTATTACAAACAGAAAGAGATTGCAACACGAATCCACCAGAAGTCTGTTGATATAAGAAGAATTGTAACAACGCATCTTGAAAGAGCATACAAGAAACTTGACATTCAGGAAAAGCAGATAAAGGACACTGAGAAAAAAGACAAATACCGTATCTACGGCGAACTTCTTACAACCTACGCTTACAGTATTCCTGCAGGTTCTAAGGAATATGAAGCACTTAATTACTACGATAATACTACAATTAAGATTCCGCTTGATAACACTCTCACACCAATTGAGAATGCCAACAAATATTTTGCAAGATATAACAAGCTTAAAAGAACCTATGAAGCTGGAATCCGTCTTATTCAGGAGATTACTGAAGAAATAAGTTACCTTGAATCTATTATCAATGCAATTGAGATTTCAGTAACAGAGGCTGATCTTGCTAACATTAAGGAAGAGCTTATTGAAACTGGATATATTAAAAGGACTGTTAAAGGAAAGCACAAAATCACAGCCAACAAGCCGATGCATTTTGTATCAGGTGACGGATTTGACATATACGTTGGAAAGAATAACATACAGAATGACGAACTTACCTTCAAGACAGGCAACGGCAATGACTGGTGGTTTCATGCCAAGCAGATGCCAGGTTCTCATGTACTTCTCAAAACAGATGGAAAAGAAGTTCCTGACAGGACATTTGAAGAAGCAGCAAGCCTTGCTGCCTACTATTCAAAGGGACGCGAACAGGAAAAGGTTGAAGTCGATTATGTATTAAAGAAAGAAGTCAAGAAACCTGCCGGTGCAAAACCAGGATTCGTTGTGTATTACACCAACTACTCAATGGTTGCAGACACCGACATTAAAGATATTAAACAGTTATAAAATAATGGCTGAATCAGAATTTAATCATGCGGTGTCCCAAAAAGTCAGACTTTTTTGGGGGCACCGCATAACTCAGCCATTTTCTTATTAACAGGCTTAACAGCCACACATATAAACGCCAGTATAACTGATGCACAATCTGCCACTATCCATGGCATATACTGGATTGCAAGCGAAGATTTACCTGAGACAATAATCATAAGAATTACACTTATAACAACATTTATAACAAATATACCTGCCAGCTTTCTCATATCCAGAAGCCCGCTTATCACAAGATATATCAGTATGTATGCAGCCGTCATGCACACGCAGAAGGTTACAAGATACATGTAAAATGCGTTATCAGTCATATCACATAACGATATATCCAGTGTAAGATATCCAAACAGCGCAGGCGGGTTAAATGCATATATTACAGATGGCATTATTGTTACAAATGCCGGAATACCGATACCTGCCAACATTCCTGCCCTGCCGCTTAATCCCTTGATAATACCTGATTTTATAATTATACAAATAATGGTTGCTAGTAAAAGCATTATCATCCATGACCAGTTAAAGAATATTTTATTACCAATATAATATCCGGTAAGATATTCATTAACTGTCATTCTTTGGGAATCACCATTTTTTATAATTTCTGACAATATATTCCTTCTTATAAAGCCTTCCCACACATATATAACAAGAGCAGGCATAAGAAAAACCACTACGTTAGTCTGTTTATTTTTAGAAAACATTTTTATGCGTCTGATACCGGAGCTTTTCACCATCATCAGCTCAAGTATTCCCAAAATCACCAACAATATATACAACACAGGTATTTTATCCATCAGTTGTGCTGTCTCAATCTGTCCTTTTACCACACCATCAATATAGAAAGAATCTATCCATGCATGCATTGATGATGACGATTCCAATATTCTTGCCATTAAAAGCAATATTCCAGTCATCATATTAAATATAGCAGCAACAGAAGCAATTATACCCGTGTTGCCTATTCTTAAAAGAATTCCTGTAAGTGATACTGCCGTAAAGAGTACCGTTAAAGAGAAAAATAACTGATATATAACATTAAATCCCGTATAGTAATACAGGTTGTATACTGAATTCTGATTTTCAGAAATATTAAGTGAATTATTATTCATTTTACTAATAATATGTCCAAATTCATTATTTCCTACAAGAACAAGTAAAATAAACAGACTCAGAGCCATAAGAACGGCGAGGCTTAAAAGCCTCACCCTTGTAATCTCATCTTTTTTCATAATCCTTCCTTTTCAGGGAAACAATTAATTAACAGATACTTTAACGAAAGATTTCTTACCCTTCTTAACAACTACTCCGTCTCCTTCGAACATACTCTTAGGGAACTTAGCTGCTATATCTGCTACCTTCTCTCCATCTACAGAAACACCACCCTGCTGGATAGTTCTTCTGGCCTCTGACTTAGTTGTTGCAAGTCCTGCTCCAAACACAAGATTAATTGCATCAATTTCATCATCTGTAAAGCTGTCTGCTTCAAGCTTTGCTGTAGGCATGTTAGCTGCATCCCCACCAGTAAAGATTGCCTTTGCTGTAGCTTCTGCTTTCTTAGCTTCTTCCTCACCATGAACAAGCTTTGTAAGCTCGTAAGCAAGAATCTCCTTAGCCTTGTTAAGCTGAGCACCTTCCCAGCTATCCATCTTATCAATCTCTTCAAGTGGAAGGAATGTGAGCATACGGATGCATTTAAGAACATCTGCATCATCAACATTTCTCCAGTACTGATAGAAATCGTAAGGACTTGTCTTATTCGGATCAAGCCATACAGCACCTGAAGCTGTCTTACCCATCTTCTTACCCTCTGAGTTAAGAAGAAGTGTGATTGTCATAGCTGAAGCATCCTTATCAAGCTTTCTTCTGATAAGCTCTGTTCCACCTAACATGTTGCTCCATTGGTCATTACCGCCAAACTGTAAATTACAGCCGTATTTCTGGTATAACATATAGAAATCGTATGACTGCATAATCATGTAGTTAAACTCAAGAAAGCTTAATCCCTTTTCCATTCTCTGCTTGTAGCATTCAGCTCTTAACATGTTATTAACTGAGAAGCATGCTCCAACCTCTCTTAAAAGTTCTACATAGTTAAGATTAAGAAGCCAGTCAGCATTATTAACAAGTAATGCCTTATCATCTGAGAAATCAATGAATCTTGCCATCTGCTTCTTGAAGCAGTCAACATTGTGCTGAATCTGCTCTGGTGTAAGCATTTTTCTCATATCTGTACGTCCTGATGGATCACCAATCATAGCTGTTCCACCGCCAATAAGTGCGATTGGCTTATTTCCTGCCATCTGGAGTCTCTTCATAAGGCAGAGTGCCATAAAGTGTCCTACATGAAGACTGTCTGCTGTTGGATCAAATCCAATGTAAAATGTAGCCTTTCCATTGTTAATAAGGTCTTTGATAAGTGCTTCATCTGTTACCTGTGCAATAAGACCTCTTGCAACTAATTCGTCATAAAGTGTCATTTTTGTTTCCTCTCTTTTCTTCTTTATTGCTGCTTGCGCTCGCAGCTCATTATCTGCATTCGCCATATAAGACAGAATCTGTGCAAGCACATTCTGTCTTGCATGGCTTATTGCTTACAAAAAAGGCTTCCGCCCTTTCTTTAAAAGGACGAAAGCCTAAACTTACGTGTTACCACCTTTATTCATGACAGACTCACATCTGCCACCTCATTAAGTCCACCAGCATGGACTTATGCACTATAACGTGTGCTACTCCGGCTGCCCCTACTTGCATATGCTTTCAGTTCGCCGCTCCGGAATGTATTCAGTTATCCTTACCCTTGCGCCTCTCATCAACCGGCTGCTTTCTGTAAGTTCAGTAATAACCTACTTGTTTCCATCAACGCTTTGTAATATTAATTGTGTATTACTTATAACATAATAGAATATTAAAATCAAGCCTCATTCCGAAATAAATGTATCAAATGTACTAGATTGTAACTACTCTCATTGTGTTAGTAAGTCCTCTCTTAGATGAAGGATCAGAAGATGTAGCGATACCAGCGGAAACAATTACTGTATCTCCTTCTTCTACGAATCCAGCATGTTCAGAAACTACTAATGCATGCTCAATAATCTTATCAGTAGAAGCTTCTGTAGCAGTCTTAAGAGGTCTTACACCCCAGTAAATCTGCATCTTTCTAAGAACGTTATCGTATGGAGAGCATCCGATAATCTCAGCTTCTGGCTTTAACTTAGATGTAAGTCTTGCTGTAAATCCTGAAATTGTAGGACAGATAATAGCCTTAGCTCCAAGGTTATCTGCTGTCTGAACTGCAGCATTACATACAGCGCTTGAAATGCTTCTCTTGCTGTGAAGATTAGAATATTCTACTGAATGTCCCTTAATCTCCTGCTCTGTTCTTTCTGCAATCTTAACCATCATCTTAACAGCCTCTAATGGGTACTTTCCATTAGCAGTCTCACCACTAAGCATAACAACATCTGTTCCGTCGTAGATAGCGTTAGCAACATCAGTAACCTCAGCTCTTGTAGGTCTTGGATTTCTAATCATAGAATCAAGCATCTGTGTAGCTGTGATAACTGGTTTATACTTAGCATTACACTTCTTGATGATTTCCTTCTGAACGTGTGGAACTTCCTCAGCAGGAATCTCAACACCCATATCTCCACGTGCTACCATGATACCATCAGCAACTCTGATGATATCATCTATATTAGCAATACCTTCGGCATTCTCAATCTTAGCAATAACTGGGATATCTGAACCATGCTCCCAGAGAAGGTGCTTAATTTCCTCGATACATGCTGCATTTCTTACAAATGAAGCTGCGATAAAATCAAATCCCTGCTCAACGCCAAAGATGATATCTTCCTTATCTTTCTCTGTGATGCCTGGAAGTCTGATGCTTACATTAGGAACGTTAACACCCTTCTTAGAACCAAGCTCACCACCATTAATTACTGTACATTCAATCTCTGTACCTTCAACCTTATCAACCTTAAGTTCAATAAGACCATCGTCAATAAGAATAATATTACCTGCAGATACATCTTCTGGAAGTCCTGCATAAGTTACCATATTAATCTTGTCATCTGCTGGCACCTGTCTTGTTGTTAATGTATATTTCTGTCCCTCAACAAGTGTAACCTTCTTGTCATCCTTAACAGCACCTGTTCTGATCTCAGGTCCCTTAGTATCAAGAAGAGTTGCAATAGGGATATTAAGTTCTTCTCTTACACTCTTAATTAAGGCAAATCTTCCTGCCTGTTCCTCATGGTCACCATGAGAAAAATTAAATCTTGCAATATCCATTCCTGCTAACGCAAGATCCTTAATAAGGTTTCTGTCGTTAGTATTAGGACCCATTGTGCAAATAATCTTAGTCTTTTTCATTGTTTCCTCCAAAATAATTAAAATCTTTTCAAACACATACCTACAATATAATAACATATTTGCGTGTCAAATCAACTAAGTTTTTTATTTAACAAGCTTTTTAGGGGTAGAAGGATACGCAAAGAGAAACAGGGATGGTGTCAGTATTTCAGATTTCTTCGTTTAGTGGCAGTAAAAGCCAGTTTTTGCTTCGCTTTTTTGTTCAAAAAATCAACGCGCTACGCTTGAACGTGATTTTTTGAACCGCGCTTCGCAATCACTGGCTTTAACTCCCACACAACTCAGAAAATTCAATTCTGACACCATCCCTGTTTCTCTTTGCTTACACTTCTACCCCGGCTGGTTACTGTTTATCACCAGTTACATGGATGTGGGTATATAAGTGGTCGGAACAGTATTCGTAGTTGCCGGCGCATTTTGAGCAGAATCTGAATGTGAGGTTTTCGTCGTCAAGTTCTGTCCTTCCGCATACTGCACATCTGTGCTTCGGCACGCCGCGCTTTGCGTGTTGTGCCTGACTTTGCTGTGTTCTGTTATCTGATGACGCAGAACCATATGTGCCATATTGTGTGCCACCATTGCCCTGAGTGCTGCCACTATTCTGCTGCCAGTACTCTTTTCTGGCATTCTGCTGTGCTTTCTTTGCTGTTCTCATTGCTTTGTCGAAGTTTCTCTGTGTACTGCTCTTTGCCGGGCCTTTCTTGTACAGGAAGAAGAATATTATAAAATTCAGCATTGACACAAGCGCCGCCGTTGCGTTGGCATAACACATAATTGCTGATGGTGCAAGGAAACCTGCTGCATACAGGCTGTACCATACATTTCTTGGAAGAAAAGGCACAAGATATCCGAATACTATAGTAATTCCGAATATTACAGCATCAAGTATTGCCATCCATTTAATCTTGATTGGGATAATGAAGAATAATAAAACCTCCATATCCGGCTGCTCCATAGCGAATGCCATGAACAACGCAAGGTTTATATAATTCGTACTTAACTTAAAGCTTAATCCCCATATAAGATAGATAATAAGTGATGCAAGTATATTAAGGATAACTCCTGTGAAGAAGTATACATTAAATCTGAACGAGCCCCATATTCTTTCAAGTACCGAACCAATCAGATAGTAGAAATACAGCACAAACACCACAAATATTATGCTGTTAGAAGGAGGTTGTAAGATAAATGTAAAGAGTCTCCATACCTGTCCTTTGAAAATCATAGCAAAATCAAGCGAAAAATATGCGTCATATAATCCATTGAAGAATGTATTCATCACAAATCCTATTGCATAAAGGACAATGATATAAAACATAAGATTCTTAATCGCATACTTAGAGAATTTTTTCTCAAATTTAGCAAACCAGTTCATAAAATGTTCCTTTCAGTCTAACGCATGTTACAGACTAATAATTCATAATCATATACAAGAAATTATAATAAACAAAACAATATGATGTCAATTAAACTTACTCTTAAGTTCTTAAATTTTAATAAAAAAATCTACAATAAATAATTAAAGCTATTTTATTATTTCCTATTAATATTGAAATTTATTCCATTTTACTCTATAATGCATGAGTTGCATAGAAAATGACATATTCTGCGTTTTTTCGCCAAAGTCACTATGTAATGGGTAACTTTTGTATATTTATATTAAGGAGGACAGCTGCAGCTGTATTAGGTTATGAACAAATTCAAATTAGGTATTGATATTGGATCAACAACTGTAAAAATCGCTGTTTTAGATGATAATAATAATATTTTATTTTCTGATTATGAAAGGCATTTTGCGAATATCCAGGAAACTCTCCAGTCACTTCTTGAAAAGGCAGTGGCAGAACTTGGTGAGTTTGAAGTATATCCTGTTATCACAGGTTCAGGCGGACTTACTCTTGCCAAGCATTTAGAAGTACCATTCACACAGGAGGTAGTAGCCGTGTCTACTGCCCTTCAGGATTATGCTCCACAGTGTGATGTTGCAATCGAGCTTGGTGGTGAGGATGCTAAAATTATCTACTTTACTAACGGTATCGACCAGAGAATGAACGGAATATGTGCCGGTGGTACAGGTTCTTTCATTGACCAGATGGCAACTCTGTTACAGACAGACGCAATGGGACTTAACGAATACGCCAAGAACTATAAGTCAATATACCCTATTGCCGCAAGATGTGGAGTATTTGCCAAAACAGATATCCAGCCTCTTATCAATGAAGGTGCAACTAAGGAAGACCTTTCTGCATCTATATTCCAGGCTGTTGTAAACCAGACAATCAGTGGTCTTGCATGTGGTAAGCCAATCCGTGGTAATGTTGCATTCTTAGGCGGACCTCTTCATTTCTTATCAGAGTTAAGGCAGGCATTTATCCGTACATTAAGCTTAGGTCCGGATGAAATCATTGCTCCTGACCATTCACACTTATTTGCTGCTGTTGGTTCAGCAATGAATTACAGTGAAAATGTATGTGTTCCTGTAGAAGACATTATTGCAAGACTTAAAGGAAAGATTAAGCTTGAGTTCGAGGTTGAACGTATGGAACCTCTTTTTGAGAACCAGTTTGCATATGATGAATTCACAAAGCGTCACAACTCTCATCATGTTAAGACTGCTGATATCGCATCTTACAAGGGCAACTGTTATCTCGGAATCGATGCAGGTTCAACAACAACCAAGGTTGCTTTAGTTGACGAAGACGGTAATCTTCTTTACTCATTCTACTCAAGCAATAACGGTTCACCACTTGCTACAACAATTAAAGCTATTAAAGAGATATATACACTGCTTCCACCAGAAGCTAAGATTGTGCAGTCATGCTCAACAGGTTATGGCGAAGCACTTATCAAGTCGGCTCTTATGCTAGATGAGGGAGAAGTTGAGACAGTGTCACATTTTTACGCTGCTGCTTTCTTTGACCCGGATGTAGACTGTATCATCGATATCGGTGGACAGGATATGAAATGTATCAAGATTAAGAACCAGACTGTAGATTCAGTCCAGCTTAACGAAGCATGTTCATCAGGATGTGGTTCATTCATAGAAACATTTGCAAAATCCCTCAACTTCACAGTTCAGGACTTTGCCAAGGCTGCTTTATTTGCTAACCACCCTATTGATTTGGGAACACGTTGTACAGTATTCATGAATTCCAAGGTTAAGCAGGCTCAGAAGGAAGGTGCTGAAGTTGCAGATATCTCTGCCGGACTTGCTTATTCTGTTATTAAAAATGCTTTATACAAGGTTATCAAGATTTCTGACCCTGATGATTTAGGTAAGCATATCGTTGTTCAGGGTGGTACATTCTACAACGACGCTGTTCTTAGAAGTTTTGAGAAAATTACAGGTGTTCAGGCAATCAGACCTGATATCGCTGGTATAATGGGGGCTTTTGGTGCTGCTCTTATAGCAAGAGAAAGATATGACGGTATATCAGAATCATCTATGCTTTCTATAGATAAGATTAACTCTCTTACATATGAAACAAAGCTTACAAGATGTAAGGGATGTACTAACAGTTGTCACCTTACAATCAATAAATTCTCTGGCGGCAGACAGTTTATCACAGGTAACAGATGTGAACGTGGACTTGGTAAAGAGAAGAACAAAGAAAAGCTTCCTAACCTTTTCGATTATAAGTTCCACAGACTCTTTGACTATGAGCCTCTTTCAGAAGAAAAGGCTGTAAGAGGTACTGTAGGTATTCCAAGAGTTCTTAACATGTATGAGAACTATCCGTTCTGGTATACATTTTTCACAAAACTCGGATACAGGGTTGTACTCTCACCTCAGTCAAGCCACAAGCTTTACGAATTAGGTATTGAGTCAATTCCATCAGAGTCAGAGTGTTATCCTGCCAAGCTTGCACATGGACATATCATGTGGCTTATTAAGCAGGGTGTTAAATTCATCTTCTATCCTTGTGTACCTTATGAACATAACGAATATGAAGGCACTAACAACCACTACAACTGCCCTATCGTTACTTCTTATGCCGAGAACATTAAGAATAATGTAGAAGAACTTAAAACAGAGAATATAGATTTCAGAAATCCTTTCATGTCATTTGAAAGTGAGGAGAAGATATCCAAAAGACTTGTTGAGGAATTCTCATCATACATTCCTGCCGCAGAGATTAAGTCTGCTGTCAAAGCCGGATGGGATGAAATGATGGCTTGCAGACAGGATGTCAGAAATAAAGGTGAAGAAGTAATCGCTTACCTTAACGAAACCGGAAAGCGCGGTATTGTACTTGCCGGCCGTCCTTACCATGTTGACCCTGAAGTAAACCACGGTATTCCTGAACTTATTAATTCATACGGACTTGCTGTACTTACAGAAGACAGTGTTGCACATTTAGGAACAGTTGAAAGACCTCTTATCATTCTTGACCAGTGGATGTATCATTCAAGACTTTACGCTGCTGCTAACTATGTAAAGACTGTAGATAATCTCGACCTTATCCAGCTTAACTCATTTGGATGCGGTCTTGATGCCGTTACAACTGACGCTGTCAACGATATACTTACTAAGTCTGGAAAGATATATACCGTACTTAAGATTGATGAGGTTAATAACCTTGGCGCTGCAAGAATCAGAGTACGTTCACTAATCGCTGCTTTAAGAGTACGTGAACAGAAGAACTACCAGAGAAAGATTCAGTCATCTGCCTACCACAGAGTACAGTTTACTGAAGATATGAGAAAGAATTACACAATTCTCTGCCCTCAGATGTCACCAATACATTTTGACATATTAGGTCCTGCCCTTAATTCATGTGGCTACAATATTGAAGTCCTTGAGAACGACAACAAGTCATCAGTAGATGTAGGTCTTAAATATGTTAATAACGACGCATGCTACCCTTCACTTATGGTAGTCGGACAGATTATGAACGCCCTTCTTTCAGGCAAATACGACCTTTCAAGAACTGCTGTTATTATGTCACAGACAGGTGGTGGATGCCGTGCTTCCAACTATATCGGATTCATCAGAAGAGCACTTATAAAGGCTGGTATTCCAGATGTTCCTGTAATCTCACTTAGTGCACAGGGACTTGAATCTAATCCAGGCTTCAGCTATGACATACCAATGCTTAAGAAAGCTATGATGGCTGTTGAATATGGTGATATATTCATGAATGTTGTATACCGTACAAGACCTTACGAGGCAGTTCCTGGTTCAGTTAATGCACTTCATGAAAAATGGAAGAAGGTCTGCATTGAACAGCTTACTAAAAATAAGGTTCATATGAAAGAATTCAATAAGAATCTCCGTGCTATTGTTAAGGACTTTGATAATATCCCGCTTAAGGATATCAAGAAGCCTAGAGTTGGTGTTGTTGGAGAGATTCTTGTTAAGTTCATGCCTGCTGCTAACAACCACATTATTGAATTACTTGAGGCAGAAGGTGCTGAGGCTGTTATGCCTGACCTTATGGGATTCCTTCTCTACTGTATGCAGAATTCAACATATAAGCATGAATTATTAAAGACACCTAAGAAGGGTGCTATTCTTTCAAGTACACTTATAAAGATACTTGAAACCTTCAGAAAGGCTGGAACCAAGGCACTTGCAGAAAGCAAGAGATTCGATGCTCCATCTAAGATTAGTGAGACAGCCAATTACGCTAAAGACTTCGTATCACTTGGCAATCAGACTGGTGAAGGCTGGCTTCTTACCGGTGAAATGATTGAGCTTATCCATCATGGTGTAGGCAATATCGTATGCTGTCAGCCATTTGCATGTCTGCCTAACCACATTGTAGGAAAGGGAGTTATCAAAGAGCTTCGTGCAGCATATCCTGAAGCTAACATAATTGCTGTAGATTATGATCCTGGTGCTTCCGAAGTTAACCAGTTAAACAGAATCAAGCTTATGCTTTCAACTGCTAACAAAAACCTTGCTAAAGAAGAAAAAGAATCTAAAAAAGACGCTTAATTGCTTGTACATATTATAAAACCGATATATAATGGATATAATAAATATGTTCGAAGAGGTGTAATGTTATGAGTTTTATGTTATTCATCGGACCAATTATAGGTGTTGCAGTTGCTATTATTGCTGCTGTGGTTATCATATCAGTTATAGCTGCTGCTGTTGCACAGAAAGATATTAACGACGAAGATTAAGAAAAAGTTCCTGCAGTTTCCATTGT
>OGHJ01001669.1_pt1 | contig 22451 bp, 29 predicted proteins | sample 1571351 | NCBI WGS metagenome assembly OGHJ01 (sample SAMEA2582037, study PRJEB24529) | metagenome | biome: Human gut stool | place: China | collected 2011 | reverse complement strand
TATCTTGGTTAGCCGTGCGTTCACATTTCTCAGCGAGAGAGTGGTTGGCTTTCAAATTAAAAGGGAACGGCTCAATAATCTGAAAACTCTCACTCGTGATGAAAAAGAGTATCTAAGGGTTTTTATGGAGAAAGACACAGCAACTATCTCAAGGGAAATTAGTGATGGTATAATTGGATCTCTTGAGTCAAAAGGAATTGTTTATAGAACATCTAGCTTAATCTCATATTGGAAAACTTTCCCATACAGTCTCCAACCTTGGGCAAGAAAATATCTGAAAGGGCAACCAAAACTTTTGGAATAGAATGCTGAACCATTATACACGGGGCTGGCTTCCTGGAGATTGATTATTGTAGCTGTAACTGTTTGTATAGACTGAGATTGTTGCTCTCCATCTTGGGGGCTTTAGCGAAGTTTTAAGGAGCGATTATGGCTGGTAATTGCGAGATCTACTATCTCCTTGGGGACAAGGAACATTCAATCAAACATTGGTTAGAGACTGATGAACCAACACCTCAGACAGAGGAAGTTGTAAAAGCAGTTTTGGAGACAGTTCCACATGGTAAAGCACCCAGTATCATACGTCTTGTAGATTTGGATACAGATGGGAAGCCGATGATTTACGATGAGTTTATCATTCAAAACTTTAGTGGGATCACTTTCGGGCTTATTTATCGTCAATTGGGGTATGATGGCTGGTTCTATCTTGCTGATCCCCAAATGTACGGATTGAGAGAGGGAAGTAAAATTACGGCAAATAAACTAACTGTCGTTGCGAGTTCTCGTTACTCATTTTCTGATAAAGCTGATTTTCCCGTAACAGCCACCATCGATTGGGATAGACTCAGTTTACGTTATGGAAATAAGGAACTTTACTTAATCCCAACCTCGATTTAGAAAAATAACAACGGTTTAGCATCCCCTGTGTTAAACGTTTTGGCATAGGGGCATTGCTCACCACTCTAAAGAAAACTCTTCTGTTAAATCGTCCTGCACGTCCTGACCGTACCCAATGTAATACATAGTAGACCGCGTATCTGCCAGTCCCAGGAAATGGGCGATTGTTTCAATAGCCACTCCAGTATCGAACATGACACGGCCTCGACTCTTTCGAGGAGTATGGTATCCCACGTTAGAGAATCCGGCTCTACGTCCCATCTTCCCAAATTCAGTGAATACTGTGTTACGGGTTAGGGCGTTGCCTCTGCTACAGAGATCGCCCTTACTAAAGATGAAATCCGTCTTCACTGGCTTCTCTCCGGCATTTCCTACGATTATAAATCTGTAGGCGGTACGGTGAAACAGAAGGTAGCGAACAATGCACCTAAGAAAATCGAAGGCGAGACGGTTACTGCAGAGTTTAAAAAATAAGGGGCTTACGCCCCTTTTTTATTGTCATCCCTAAACCACCTCCTGGGGAGGTGGTGATTGTTCCTGTGAGGCTCTAGCCTGAAGAATGCCCATGTCGAAATATCTTTGCTTACTCACCACAAGTAAAAGGAGACAAACCGACATGGGGCTTTACAGGAGTTCATCACATGTATATTGGCGTTGCAAATACCACATAGTCTGGACGCCGAAGTACCGTTTCAGGATCCTGAAAGATAAGCTGGGTAAAGAACTTTACAGGACAATCTACATTCTCTGCGGAATCAAAGATTGTGAGGTTCTGGAGCTAAATGTTCAGCCAGATCATGTACATCTCGTTGTCATTGTCCCACCGAAAATTTCTATATCCACTCTAATGGGGCATCTGAAAGGCCGCAGCGCTATCAGGCTCTACAATCGTTTTCCGCACATAAGAAAGAAGCTATGGGGCAATCATTTTTGGTCCCGCGGATACTTTGTAGATACGGTGGGGGTAAATGAAGAAATAATCAGACGATATGTGCGGCATCAGGAGAAAACGGAACAGACACATGAACAGCAGATGGAATTGTTAGAGTAGTTAGTGGAAAGTGATAGTAGCCCCCCTTACAGGGGGCATTCTCAAAAGCCACCTTCTAAGAAGGTGGTCTTTTACTTTACGGATCAGTTACAGCGGGTAGTTCCATAAGCATCCGTTCTACATGTTTGACGAACATCATTATTACCCACAGTTCCAGTTGTGCGGCTCGTACCATACGAATCAGTTCTTGTTGTCGTATTCACGCGTTCACCGCCAGAATCTGTCCCTGAACAACGCTGTGTGCCGTAGCTGTCTGTTCTGCATGTAACTTGAGCATTAGCCGTTGTTATGCAGATACCCAGGAGCATTGCTATATATAATATTTTCATTATGATTGGCCTGTTTTGATTGGTCAATTCTATCTTAGCCATCTTTCATAACTTCGCCATAAAGCTACTTTTTAGCTTCTGGGTAGATTATCTCTGGATAGTCCACCATCTCCACATAGTCGGACAATTCTTTCATAGAACACCCCGCGCTGTATGTCTTGAATGCTTCTGTGGCTGCGGCTTGGGAAGAGTTTCCCCATGATGTAGCCTATACGCTGTTCGGGTACTCCGGCACGGTCAAGACACGTGATAAAATGCCCTCTCAAACTGTGAAAGCATTGGCGATCTGTAGCCATAGGCACTACGCGACGCCGTAAACGGGTGAATGTCTGGGAATAGAACGGCCCCTTTTCCCGTCTTTGCGTTCAATCTTGTTAGCCTGTGGTAACAGGTAATCTCCAGTGTTCAAACTCAGATAATAATCCACCATGCCGATCAGAAAAGCGTGGATAGGGATGTGTCTAATGCCAGCTTTCGTTTCGGATTTGCTAATGTAGAAAGTCCGTATCACTTCCACCACAACGATCTCTTCTTTCTTCAAGCTGGCTATTTCGTTCAGCCTTGCACCAGAGAACAAACCGATCAGAATAACTGCACGTAGCTCTTCTTCTGCTTCGTTGAGTAGTGTAGATAGCTGATGACGGTCAAACGACTGATAGCTTTCAATGGTGCGCCGTGCTTCAAGGTTGTGACCATGAAACGGATTTAGGGGCGCTATAGCGTCATAGCGACGTTTGGCAAATTCGTAGAGACTACCTAACGATGTAAGACAGTTTTGCACCGTCTGGGGCGCTACATCGCGTTTCTGCTGTTCTTCTATGAAGTCTGTAACTAATCGGCGTCCAATCTGATCCAGACTGATATCTACTTTCCCAAAACTCTGGAGAAACACCTCAACAGCTCGCGCTAATTTGCTCAGGGTAGAGAATGATCTTCGATCCTGGTAGGCAGTTGCGTTCTCCTCACGTAATAGGCACAGGTAAGGAATCGAACTGGCTCGCTCTTCAATCAGTGGCTTATTTTGTTCTTTCTGATCTGAGAGTGCAGGGAAGTGATCGCAAGTTGTATTCGTCTGTCATCCGTATCAGGCTTGAACCGTTCTTTTAGCTTGTTCCACTCTACCAGCATGTGATTGCGGGAGTGATGCACCTTGTAGATATCTCTTGTCCCTGTACTTTTCCGGTAGAGGCGTTTCCCGCCGAACATGTGGCGCATGTAAGACGGGATGTAGATTTGAAACTGCCATACACCGTCCGGTGAAAGATAAAGATATTCTTGGCCCTTGATTGTCATGAGATTGATCCTCTAAAATCTCGCAATCAAGTATCAATAATAGTTACTATGTTGATTCGATGATCGTGGCGTTGCGGAAATTATGAAGCAGAGTTTCGATTCACTTCGCCCGCTCCAGATATCTCCCTCTCTGAAGAAGCCCTTTAAATCCTTCTTTATCAGCAAATTAAATAGTTACCTGTTTTAGTCGCCTATGGGTTTTACCATTATGATCCGTCCATGGTAACTGTCACGCTAAGTTACACGGTGAGATGACAGGATAACTCACCGTTGGCGGCAGTTGCATCCTCACACCGCAATAGTAAAACGTGAAAAAAACCTATCCTGGCATTGTTATGACATCGACAGACTGATCACTCGCATTAAAGCCCGATATACAGGCTCTTCCAGCGCTTCGATAGATATACGGGCACCCTGATAAGGTGTGATCCTTCTGACAATCTGATGAAGTCGCTACGCTACGCTTGTTGCTTGTACCGCTAACGGGGCTTTATGGCTGCTATTGTCCAAAATCTGTTAGTTGCGCATTTTATGCACCCTGGATACCCTGAGATTAATCCTATTAACTCAAGGGTGAGCATGGCTAGCGGGAAGAGACAGATCCAAAAGGAATCACCTGAAGAAGAGTTAGATCGCTTGCTGGATGAGCTTGAACTCACACAAGAGCAACGAGAGTTTATAGAATCTATGCGGCAAGAGGAGGGGGATAAAAGCAACGAGGAGTAGTGTTTGCACCGTCACTGCGTTTGATGAATGACTAAAGTTCGCGTATAGATTATTTCGAATTATGATTTTACGATGTAGATAAATCATACAAGGAGGGCAGTTTATGAGCGCGCAGGCGGAGGAAGGTACATTACGCCGGATGACGTTAGGCGAGATTGCAATGGCTCGTAGGGTGTTCGGAGATTCAATAGTTTATAGCCGTGTCTGGATTCATTGCGACAGCTATTTACCCTTCGGACTACAGAAACAAAACTATGCGATGACTCCCAACGGAGAGTTATGGTACAGAAAGTCGATGTACAGAGAAGATTTTTCCGCAAACTCTGTTTTTATCGAAGATAAATACGTTTTCATCCATGAACTGGGGCATGTGTGGCAACACCAACATGGGCAATGGGTGAGAGTGAGGGGGGCTTTTAGCTGGGCTGCTGAATATACCTACAAGCTGGATAAAGAAAAGCTCACTGATTACTCTCTTGAACAGCAAGCCTCTATTTTGGCTGATTACTGGTTACTGCTGGTTTATGGTATCAGTAAGTGGTCTTACTATCAGAGACCAGGGCGCATGGGGATGTACAGGGGCGTTGATATGTTGCAGGATGTCCCCTCGCTTTATCAGAAAATCGTAACAGGGAAGGGGCGTTAAACATGAAGAATAAAATATTGCTGGGTGTTGTATTCCTCTTAACGGGATGCCCTGGGCCTGGTGATCGAATGGTAGATCGCGAATCTACAACGGCATTAATCAAAGATAATCAAGTTTGTGTGGTGTCACCACTGGAGCCGCAGGAACGGATCACTGCTATTCAAATCAATAGCGATAATAGCGACTCTCTTCACAAGATTTTCGATGACAAGCCTGTTTATGTACCGAAGGGTGAGTGTCTTCCAGTATTTGGATTTAAGTTTACATCTGGAAAACGATATAACTTCGCGTATGACGTCCAATCTGATAAGTCAGAATCGCATTTAGTCACCGCAGAATTTTCGTATCCCAAAGGATAAGGGGGCAGAATGCCCCCAAGATCTTACTTCTTCAAGTCACCAGTATATTGATATTCCATTGTGACTATTGTTTCCATACATCCGCTTGAGGATGGTTGAGAACAAACTCAGGTATAACCGCCGTGACCTGCCCCCCATTCATTAACACATCACAATGTAAGTTATATCTGTATAAACCACATGAGGACATCCCCTTAAAAAAGTGTTTTTTAACAAATACATCATCTGTATCCTCCGCCAGGCCGAACCGGGGTTTTGCATTGAAACGCTGTCTTAAGGATGCTATTTAAGACGCCATCTTCTGGAACTGATGTAAGAAGTCTGGCGGTATGGAAGTACCCGAAGTGAAGCGGGAAGCCGTGGGCGTTATGTCTGAGTGAGCACGGATTCAGCGATATTTTCATGCCCGGAAAATCATAAATGGCTTGCGGCAGGGCTATAACGAGTACAGACCTCATTTATCGCTTAATGACCAGACTTCATCTTAATTGGTCGCAGGACTGACTTTTAATCAAAAATAAGGGGTGTACATTCTTACCGCCTGGTAATAACTCCACCCCCTCAAAACAATCAGGACTGTTTTGCCGCTTTACTCTGTGGGCAATCGTTGCCGCCCTGCATCACAACTTTTTCACTGCGCGAAGCATCGCCATACATGCATAACGTACCTTCATCGGTATGAATTTGCTCTTTCAGCGGCAGGGACGTTTCCTGGGCGATGGCATAGCAGGAGAGCGCCGGGAAAAGGGTGAGGGCACTTATGAACAGAAAGGTTTTCATCATCTCGCTCCAGAACAGGGATAACGTTTACTGTGTTATCACACCCTTAAGCCGGCAATCGCTGCGTACCCGCTAGCTTTTTTCCATCACCGACTGGCGAGGTGTGAGTTTACCAATCACGGGGGAGAGCTCTGACGTGCGAACAGGTCGGCCATCCACCAGGCTTTTAATGCGCTCAACGCACTGAGTGAGCAACTGATCCATTGGCCACGAGATACAGGTCAGCTGTGGATAGAGCTGGGTTGCCAGAGGCGAATCTTCCAGACTCAGCAGCGATACTTCCTGCGGAACGGAAATGCCAAATTCCCGGAACAGACGCATCGCTTCAGCGGCATAGGCATCGCGTTTAACCACAATGGCGGAAAACTTGCTCAGGCTGTTGATGAGCGTCAGCAGCGCCTGTTCAACATCTTCATTCGCCGTTAACACCAGTTGGCGATTAAACGGCAAAGAGTAGTTTTGCAGGACGTTGCGATAGCCTTCCACCATCTTTTTACTGTTGTCATCGTGTTCGCTGTCAATCACCAGTGCGATATTGCGATGGCCCTTGCCAGTCATGTAACGACAGGCGCTTTCCGTTGCAAAGGCAAAGTCATATCCCTGAGGTTTCGCATCCACCACGGGACGATCGAAGGAGATAACATTCTCTGCGCTACCGGCCGCAACCGGCCCAAAAACTACGACAGCAACGCACTGGCGCTGAAGATCATCAACGGTGACAGCCTGCTCAACAGGATCGTTTACGTACTCCACGATGAGCGTTTTATTCAACGCTTTCATGGCGCGGGAGAGCGCAGGCAGCAAACGTGCTCCGCTGCTTTCATCCTTCGCAGAGAGAACCAGACCAACGTAGCTTGATGACTGACTTGCCAGGTTTTGCGCGGCAAAGCTTGGGCGATAATTAAGCTCTTCTACGGCGCGCAGCACGGCTTCACGGCTCTCTTCGCGCACGCCGCGCGTCCCCGTCAACACGCGTGAGACGGTTGCTCGTGAGACATTGGCTAATCGTGATACATCGTCAATCGTTGGCATAGCATTTTCTGCGTGGTGGGTTTTGGTTATCTTAACATAACCCACCTTAAGAATCTTAGCGCCCCCCACAGGCGGTTTCACGTTTGCGCGGCGTGCAAACCCGGTAGCCACGCCGCGCCACGCACGCCACTGGCGTCGCCGTAACGGGCCGGGACGATACGGGTACGGCAGCTTTCCGAGAAGATGTAGGGCCTGATGGCGGCCGGAAGTTCGTCGTACAGCTGGCTGACATTTGATAACCCACCGCCCAAGACAATAACCTGCGGATCAAGAATATTGATCACCGAGGCCAGACTGCGGGCAAAGGCGTCGATAAAGTGTCGCCAGTGGGCCCGCGCGGTCAGGTCTCCCTGGGCCGCCGCTTCAATGATGGCCTGCGCGCTCAGTTCGCTGGGATAACGGCGGGCAAAGCCGGTGCCAGAGATAAAGGTTTCGATACAGTTATGTTTCCCGCAATAGCAGGGCTGCGCCGGACCATCCGTCTCGGGGGCATAGCCAGGCAACGGGTTATGTCCCCATTCGCCAGCGATGGCGTTTGGCCCCTGAAGCAGACGCTTATGTACCGCCACGCCACCGCCGCATCCGGTACCGACAATTACGCCAAAGACGGTATCTGCTTCTGCGCCTGCGCCATCAACCGCTTCAGACAGCGTGAAGCAATCTGCGTCATTGGCTATCCACACGGGCTGATTGAGCTGCTGTGCTAAATCATGCTTCAGGTCGTGACCGTTGAGTACCAGGCAGTTGCAGTTTTTAATCAGCCCGCTTTGTGGGTCGATGGCCCCCGGCAGGCCAATACCGATACTGAATGGCACTTCACTTACCGCGCGCGCTTCGCCGATAAACGCCAGCAGATGGTGCATAAAGGCGTCATAACTCTCTTTTTGCGTCGGACGACGCTCACGCCAAAGGCATTCGCCCTGAGGCGAAAGCAGGACGGCTTCCATTTTTGTGCCGCCAATATCGAGTCCAAGATAGTGCATACGTTCCTCGAAAAGGAGAGGCCAGCGCCTCTCCTGAATGGTTATGCCTGACGAGTGCGGTACAGCTCGATCAGCTCCGTCACCAGTTCTTTCGCCAGAATCGAGGTCATCAAATGATCCTGAGCGTGCACCATCACCAGCGTCATTTTGGTTTTGCCTGCCCCTTCGTCAGCTTCGATCAGTTGGGTTTGCACCAGATGCGCTTCACGGGCGAAGTGCGCCGCCTCTTTCATTCGCGCGTCGGCTGAGGCAAAGTCACCTTTTTTTGCGAAGCCAAGCGCTTCGTAGCAGAGACTGCGTGACTGACCGGCATTGATAATAATGCCCATGACCTGTTCTTCTAATTCCATCAGTAACCTCTGTGTTTTCACTATCAGGCGGACTGTGCCGCTTCTTCAGATTGTTCAACCGCATTTTCATGCTCTTGTTCCAGCAGTTGCTTCTCGTACACTTTAAAGAACGGGAAGTAGATGATGGCCGATACGCACGCCAGGACCACCACCAGAATGGCTGCACGGAAATCCCAGCCCAGCGCCCATGCGGCACCTACCGGTGCAGGTGCCGTCCACGGCACAACGGAGATCACGCGGCCAATCAAATCGAACTTCATCGCCGACCAGGCCAGCACGGCGTTAACCATGGGTGCCAGCAGGAACGGAATAAAGAACACCGGGTTCATGACAATCGGCGTACCGAAAATAACGGGTTCGTTGATGTTAAAGAGGCTTGGCACCACGCTCAGGCGGCCGATAGAACGCAGATGAGCGGAGCGGCTGCGCAGGTAGCAGAACACCAGCCCCATCGTGGCACCTGACCCCCCGATGACGATAAAGAACGTCCAGAATGCTTCCATAAAAATATGCGGCAGCGGCTGGCTGGCGGCCAGCGCGGTCTGGTTAGCGCCCAGGTTGGTCAGCCAGAACATCTGCAACATCCCGGAGACAATCGCGGCGCCGTGGATCCCGGCGAACCACAGCAAATGTCCAATCAATACCGCCAGCAGGATTGCCGGCAGGGAGTCTGCGGCGGAAACCAGCGGTTTGAAGACAGACATAATCGCCTGCGGGATCAGCATGCCAAACTCAGACTGAATCACCAGACTCAGCGGGTAAAGCGTCAACACCACCACCAGCACCGGGATCAACAGATCAAAGGAGTTTTTGATCATCGGCGGAACCTGGTCCGGCAGACGGATCCCGATGTTATGCGCTTTGAGAAAACGCATCATCTCAACGCAGTAGATAGCCACCAGAATCGCGGTAAAAATGCCAGTCCCGCCGAGGCTGTCGACCGGAAGCGTGCCTTTGGTTTTCGGCGCCGCGACCAGCAGAAACGCCATCAGCGACAGCATGGCGCACATAAACGGGTCTAACTGATGCGATTTGACATAGTGTTTGCCAAGGTTATAGGCAATGGCCGCGCAGATATACAGGGACATAACGCCCATGGTCATATCAAACGGCGTGAGGATCTGACCTTCAAATTGCTTCGCCATGTCCAGCCAGGCGCGCGCGAAACCCCAGGTGGTATCAGGCGAAAACGGTGGATACGCGAAGACGAGTAAAAATGAACCCACAATCATGAACGGCATCGCGGAGATAAAGCCATCACGAATAGCCATAACATGACGCTGGGAGGAGATCCGCCCGGCAATCGGGCTGACGTAATTTTCTACAAAACGAAATATCAGATTAAACGCAGCATGGTTGGCAGACATAGCAGATCTCCTTTCAGACGTTTATGACGGGCGCATACACGCCATACGTTGGTCCATACATCACCTTCACAACCTTGCCGGCGCGTTTACCAGCGGTACTGCTCAGACGGAATGGTTTCATATTTAGCTCTTATTATTGGATACAGGGGACGTTACATAGTCAGTATTAATCTCTCACTCACGGTCTGCAACCGGTTACTGTAACCGGTTTCTGTGAATGTGAAGGCGATCCAGAAATCGACCGTGTGGGATATTTGTTACTGAAGAGATATTTACAGAGCATAAATTCTTATGACAGATTACGCGGGATATTTGTCAGGAGGAAACAATGAGTTTGCAGTCTGTACAGCAGTTTTTTGCCGACAACGCTCCGGATATAGAGGTTATTGAACTTAGCCAGAGTACCGCAACCGTTGCGTTGGCTGCTGCCGCCCATCGTGTTGAGCCGGGACAAATCGCCAAGACGCTGTCGTTGAAGGTTAAAAATGACGTCATTCTGGTGGTCGCGAAAGGTGATGCGCGTCTGGATAATAAAAAACTGAAAGACACGTTTGGCGCAAAAGCACGCATGCTCAGTTGTGATGAAGTGGTGACCATCACGGGTCATCCTGTTGGCGGCGTGTGCCCGTTTGGGCTGGAAAATCCGCTCGCGGTTTATTGCGATATTTCACTGAAGCAGTATGCTGAAGTGCTGCCGGCCGCGGGTGCAATTCACAGTGCCGTGCGTATTTCACCAGACAGAATGGCAGAACTGACGTCCGCAAAATGGGTGGATGTTTGCATCTGAATGAGGCGCCAGAGCCTGTCTGGCGCACAGATATCAGCTTATAAAAATGTCGGCTGGCTTAATACTGATGTTCGCGGATCCCGGGCCGGGAGATGAGTCAGAATATCTGCCGCATCAAGCAGTCCCACGTCAGAATTGACCCCAAGCTTCACCATCGCATTAAACTTGTGCGCCCGGATGGTCTTAATATTGCGCTCAAGCTGCGCGGCGATTTCAGGAATAGAAAACCCGCAGGACATATACCGCAAAATCGCCCGCTCCGTTGGGCTTAACATCCTGTTTTGACTCTTGTACCAGTGGTTGAGCATATTGTCATTGATGTGCAGCGTTTCACTCAGCAACACCAGCAGTTCCTCCTGCAGGCGGTCGAGCGACACCGATTTACTGACGACACCGTGAAGGCGTGAAGGGGAAAGATGGCTGATTAACCGCGCTTCCATTTCATCTGCCGCCAGGATGATGCGCTGAATATGATTATGCGTAAACGCGAGATCCCGCAGGGATGCCAGGCAGTTTCGACGCTCTTCTCGCGCATCAGAAAGTGAATAAATCAGCGAGAAAAAAGAGACATGAGGAAGCGCCTTCTTAAAGCTGTCAAATTCACTGAACATGTGCAGTTGATAATGGCTGAGCGTGGGCAGTGCAAACAGGTGCTCCAGCCCGACGGCACTCATCGCGCAATTTTCGATGACGGCAATATGTCTTGTTGAACCGGTTTTATCCATTCCTCGAACTCTCCATAGGCTGACATTAAACTCAGCTCTCTCAATCCCTGAGTACTGTTGATCCAGGCGTACAGATCGGCATTACTCCGTAATGACAACCGTCGCATCGCACTGTTTTTCTGTGCACTGATCGTTTTATTGCTCTTCTTGAGCAAAGTGGCAATTTGGTTAATCCCCCAGCCCTTGCCTAACAGACGCAATACCTTGCGTTCAGAGTGAGTGAGCGCAATGACGCGGTCGTCTTCATCATCGTTACAGGCAGGCTCGGGCGTTAATAACGTCTGGCTTATCCGCTCTGCCCGTTCACTGCCTGCACGGATGGCGTTAATTACGCCTTCTATCGGCTCCATATCAGAAAGCAACGTGCTTTCCGGACGCATAAGCAGCTCAACGGCAATAGGGTAAAGCGGTCGGGAGACTAAAAAAATCCAGTGAATATCCCGATATTGATTTAATAAACCGTAATATTCTTCGAGCGTGCCCCGAGGATTCCTGTATTCACCTGAAATATCAGCGATAATGACGTCTGCACGCCGTAACTGCAGCAGAGTTAATTCCTGCAGCGAACGGCAAAACGTTAAATCAACATCGGCAAAATGGCGTGTCATCACGCCCCCCAACCCGTTTTGCATTACGGGTATCCTGCTAATGACGACGCCATGTTTACCATTCAATGACGACATAGACCCTCCGTGTCCATTTTCATATGATGAGTAACGTTAAAACGCATCAAGGTATAAGTGTATTCGTCCCTGAGTGTAAAACTGATTAATACAAGCAGAAGATGAGATGTGTGCTTCATTTAAGAAATGCCTAAAACAGCGGTAATATCTCACAAAGCACAGATAAATTTAATTATAAAGGCCTTAAAATAATTAAAATATAAACTTAGTAAAACTAAATATAAATATCTTATATTTCCCAATTAATAATTCATCATATTTATGGCCCAAAACCGCATCCCGCCGCCAGACAGCCCGCAACTGTTTGCATAAATCTTGATCTGACCCACAGCTAGAGGCACTGCAGTTTGTGCTAAAAGTAAGCATGACGGGCCATCAGGCAAGCTATTCACCTTCTCTTCAGGACATGACATGCAGGCAGATCGATCAACGCAGCGTGCCATCACGCGGCTCTGTATTCAGTGCGGTCTTTTTCTGCTCCAGCACGGGGCGGAAAGCGCGCTGGTCGAGGAACTTTCCACCCGGTTGGGGCTGGCGCTGGGTATGGATAGCGTTGAGAGCGCCATTTCATCCAATGCTATCGTGTTGACCACCATAAAAGACGGTCAGTGCCTGACCTCCACCCGCAAAAACCACGACCGTGGTATCAATATGCACGTTGTAACTGAGGTCCAGCATATTGTCATTCTTGCTGAGCATAAGCTTCTCGACCTGCACGACATTGAAAAACGGTTCAACCAGATTAAGCCCTTACGTTATCCCCGCTGGCTGGTGGTGTTAATGGTCGGGCTGTCCTGCGCCTGTTTTTGTAAGCTCAACAAAGGCGGCTGGGACGGCGCGGTCATCACCTTTTTCGCCAGCAGCATCGCTATGTACGTGCGCCAGCTCCTGACGCACCGCCAACTCCACCCGCAAATTAATTTCTGCATTACCGCTTTTGTCGCCACCACGGTGTCTGGCCTGCTGCTTCGTCTGCCGCAGTTTGCCAACACGCCGACGATTGCCATGGCGGCCAGCGTGCTTCTGCTGGTGCCCGGCTTCCCGTTGATTAACGCCGTAGCCGATATGTTTAAGGGTCACATCAATACCGGTCTGGCACGCTGGGCGATTGCCAGCCTGCTGACGCTTGCAACCTGCATTGGTGTGGTAATGGCCATGACACTCTGGGGGTTACGCGGATGGGCGTGATCGATTTTCTGCTGGCGCTGGCGCAGGATATGCTGCTGGCCGCGATCCCTGCCGTCGGTTTTGCGATGGTCTTTAACGTTCCGCAACGCGCGCTACCGTGGTGCGCGCTGTTGGGTGCTATTGGTCATGGCTCGCGAATGGTGATGATGACGGCGGGATTCAACATTGAATGGTCAACATTTATGGCCTCAATGCTGGTCGGTAGCATCGGAATTCAGTGGTCGCGCTGGTATCTGGCGCATCCCAAGGTGTTCACCGTCGCCGCCGTTATCCCGATGTTCCCCGGCATATCTGCCTATACGGCCATGATTTCCGCGGTAAAAATCAGCCATTTCGGCTACACCGAACCGCAAATGATCCTCCTTCTGAGCAACTTTCTTAAGGCTTCGTCCATTGTCGGTGCGCTCTCTATCGGACTGTCGATCCCCGGACTGTGGCTGTACCGCAAACGTCCACGGGTTTGAGATTTGTGTTATTACGCTGCCGTGAGGATAATCACTCCCATCCGTTTGGTGACGATAAGGAAAGGATGTGGCTAACCCAGGCAGCGAACTCCCCGAGCACAATGAAGAATCCAGCCTGAAAGAGAAAATCTTTCAGAGCGCTATCACGCTGTTTGCCGAATACGGGTTGAACGGTGCCCGCATGGAACAAATTGCGGAGAAAGCCGGCACCACCAAACGCATGGTTGTTTACCACTTCAAAAACAAAGAGAACCTGTATCTTCTCGTACTGGAGTATGTTTACACCCAGATCCGCGCCAGTGAACAGGCGCTCAGCCTGGCGGGAATGCCCCCTGTCGAAGCGTTGGTTCATCTGGTTGAAGCCACCTTTGACTACCATGCCGACCACCCGGATTACATCCGCATTATCTGCATGGAAAACATGCAGCGTGGCCGTTTTATGCAGCAGTCCAGCTACCTCCGCCAGGTCAACCGCAGCGCGCTTGATCTGCTGGAAGCGATCCTCCGTCGCGGGAAAGAAAAGCAGTTGTTCAATCAGACGGTTGAAGCCCGCGATCTGCATCGTTTGATCAGCAGTTTCAGCTTCCACTACGTTGCCAACAGCTACACCTTCACCCTGCTGTTTGAAGAGGGTGCGGACGAACAGGCACAGCGCCAGCACTACCGTAAAATGGCCGTTCAGGTGGCGCTCCGTTATACCTGCCCATAAAATAGCTTGCAATTAAATCGTACACTATCTATATTCATCTCATGAACGCGAAAACGAACGACACGACCGCTGCGCTCCTGCTGGATAACCAGCTCTGCTTTGCTCTCTATTCAGCAAATCTGGCGCTGAACAAGCTGTACCGGCAACTGCTGGCACCGCTGAACCTGACTTACCCGCAATACCTGGTGATGCTGGTGCTGTGGGAGCAGGATGATATTACGGTGTCGGACATCGGTGAACGGTTGTTCCTTGACTCTGCCACGCTGACGCCGCTGTTGAAGCGTCTGGAAAGCGCGGGACTGATAAACCGCCACCGCTCACGTAAAGACGAGCGTCAGGTCGCCGTCACCCTGAGCGATGCGGGACGTCATCTCCAGCAGCAGGCTTCCGGGATCCCCCATGCAGTGGGATGCGCCGCCCAGTGTGATACTGAGACCATGCTGTCACTTAAACAACAGCTGGAACGTTTGCGACAACAGATCCAACGCGCGTAAGGCTATACTTTACGCGTATTTATTTACCCATATATATCGCACGCTATTTAATAGCGCACATTAATGTAAGATGAGGAATCTGCCATGTCTTTAGAAAAAGTTGTCTACACTGCCAAAGCAAAAGCAACCGGAGGCCGTGATGGCCGTGCGACCTCTTCCGACGGCGTACTGGATGTTAAACTCGGCGTGCCAAAAGAGATGGGCGGCATGGGCGGTGACGTCACCAACCCTGAGCAGCTGTTTGCTGCCGGCTACTCTGCCTGCTTCCTGGGTGCCATGAAGTTTGTAGCCGCTCGCGACAAATTTACCCTGCCGAAAGAGGCCTTTATAGAAGGCGAAGTGGGGATTGGGCCGCTGCCAACCGGTTTTGGTATCGAAGCAAAACTGAACATCCACGTTGAAGGTATGGATCCTGCAGAAGCCAAAAAACTGGTCGATGCAGCACACATTGTGTGTCCGTACTCTAACGCGACCCGCGGTAACATCGACGTAACGCTGAACATTATCGCCTGATGGCGTTACGCTTATCAGGCCAGCTGTTGTCGCCCCGGCAGGCATCGCGCCGCCGGGGAAAACCCCTCCTTCCCTTCCCGCTCTCTGTGCTACCATAAGCCCATATCACGCCCGTAGTTATCAGTAGAGTAAGCGTTATGTCCTCCAGAATTCTGACCACCAGCATTGCTGGTATTGATGCCTTTATGCGCGATCCCCGCGGTGTGCTGACCCACGCCGAAGGCGGCACGGTTGCGGTATTTGCTGACAACGCTCCGGCGTTTTATGCCATCACACCGGAACGTCTGGCACAGCTTCTGGAGATTGAAGCGCAGTTGTCCCGCCCGGCGAGCGACGTAACCCTCGATAACCAGTTCTTTGACGAGCCGGTTAACGTCCCCATGGCCGTTCCCATGGGAAAATTTGCCCTGTATGCGGGCTGGCAACCTGATGCTGATTTTCAACGGCAGGCGGCATTGTGGGGCATAGCGTTAACGCAACCGGCTACCCCCGAAGAGCTGGCCGCGTTTACCGCCTGGTGGCAGGCGGAAGGCAAAGTATTCACTCATATTCAGTGGCAACAGAAGCTCGCGCGTCATCTGCAAATTAATCGCGCCAGCAATAGCGGCCAGCCAAAACGTGATATCAACGCGTTTTCCGAACCGGATAAACAGATCCCTAATGGATTCCGAGGTGCGAAATGAAGAACGTCGGCGACCTGATGAAACGTCTGCAAAAGATGATGCCAGCCAACGTGAAGCCCGCCTTCACGACGGGTGAAGAACTCCTGGCGTGGCAAAAAGAGCAGGGTAAGATCCGCGCCGCCGCGCTGGCCCGCGAAAACCGGGCGATGAAAATGCAGCGCACCTTTAACCGTTCCGGTATTCGCCCCCTGCACCAGAACTGCTCATTTGATAACTATAAAATTGAGACCAACGGGCAGATGAATGCACTCGCTGCCGCGCGTCAGTACGTGGATGAATTCGACGGTAATATCGCCAGCTTCATTTTTAGCGGCAAGCCTGGCACGGGGAAAAACCACCTGGCGGCCGCTATCTGTAACGAGCTGCTGCTGCGCGGGAAATCGGTGCTGATCATCACCGTGGCCGATATCATGTCCGCTATGAAAGACACCTTCAGCAACCGCGAAACCAGCGAAGAGCAACTGCTTAACGACCTGAGTAATGTCGATTTACTGGTTATTGATGAGATTGGCGTCCAGACCGAATCCCGCTATGAAAAAGTGATCATTAACCAGATTGTCGATCGCCGCTCTTCCTCCAAACGCCCCACCGGCATGCTGACTAACCACAACATCGACGAAATGACCCGCTTGCTGGGCGAACGCGTCATGGATCGCATGAAGCTCGGGAACAGTCTGTATGTCATCTTCGACTGGGAAAGTTACCGCAGCCGTGTCACCGGTAAAGAGTATTAAGATATTTCCAGGAAAGACCGGTGGCCCGGAGGTATATACTGACTCCACTTTCGCCCCAAAACGGACCTTTTTTGAGTAAGCCATTATGAAAAAACAGTTTCTATTCAGCACCGTATTAGGCGCCCTGCTGGTTACCGGCGCGGCACAGGCCGCATCCTGGCAGGATTCGCTGTCCAGCGCAGCGAGCGAACTGACCAAAGAGAGCAGCAGCACCCAGGGCGGGCTGTCAGCCTCTTCCCTTACCGGCCTGCTGGGTAACAGCACCCAGAGCCTGAGCGCAGGCACAATGAACAACGCCGCGGGGATTCTGGAATATTGCGCGAAGCAAAAACTGGCCTCCGTGACCGACGCGCAAAACGTGAAAAATCAGGTGCTGGGCAAACTCGGTCTGGATACACAGGAGCAGAAACAGGACACCAACTATATGGATGGTATTCAGGGCCTGCTGAATGCGCAAAACGGTCAACAGCTCAACCTGAGCACCATCGGCAACTCCTCGCTGGCGAAACAGGTGAAAACCAAAGCCTGCGATCTGGTGCTGAAACAAGGCGTTAATTTCATCTCCTGATCCCCGCCTGTATTGCCATTACACGCCGCGTTTAAGACGTTACTCTTTTAACGCGGCGTTAAAGCCGTCTTTTTCCTGCCTGCCACCGTCTGAGCGTCCGTATGTCAGGATGCGACCCCCTTCAAAAAAACGATTTTCTAAACCAAATCCTAACAACAGCACACTTTCGTGACACTAAAATTGCAGCTACACGACAACGCAATTACATTGTATAACCCAAAAAATAATCAGTTAGCCAGCTAAGCGCCTGGCGTCATGAGGATAGACTGTTGTCAGAGTTAATGTCCCTTGTCCTTTTTCTGGCCTCTGTCGGCGTTTACGCCTGCAAAGCGGGCCGTAACACCTGGTGGTTTATCGCCACGCTGGTGGTGCTCGGCATTTTTATTATTTTAAACATTACCTTATACGCCAGCGATTACTTTACCGGTGACGGCATTAACGATGCGGTGCTCTACACGCTGACGAATAGCCTGACGGGCGCGGGCGTAGGTAAATACATTCTTCCCGGGCTTGGCCTGATTGCGGCGCTGGTGATTATTTTTGGCGCCCTGGCCTGGGTGCTGCGCCGCCGTCGACATCTTCCGCATCATGGCGGCTACAGCCTGCTGGCACTCTGTCTGGCGCTGGCGTCCGTGGATGCCAGCCCGGCATTTCATCAGATAACCGAGCTGGTAAAGTCACAGTCGCGCGACGGCGACCCGGATTTCATGGCCTGGTATAAAGAGCCGTCCAAAAAAATAGCCAACCCGAAGCTTAACCTGGTGTATATCTACGGCGAGAGTCTGGAACGCACCTGGTTTGATAACAATGCCTTCCCGAACCTGACGCCGGAGCTGGGCGCGCTAAAAAACGAAAGCCTTGATTTCAGCCATACCGCGCAGCTGCCCGGTACGGATTACACCATCGCCGGGATGGTTGCCTCGCAGTGCGGTATCCCGCTCTTCGCCCCCTTTGAGGGTAATGCCTCGGCCTCAATGTCGAGCTTCTTCCCGCAGAACGTTTGCCTCGGCGATATCCTGAAAAACTCCGGCTACGAAAACTACTTCGTTCAGGGCGCCAACCTGCGCTTTGCCGGCAAAGATGTGTTCCTGAAATCGCACGGCTTTGATTATCTGTACGGCGCGGAAGAGCTGAAAACCACCGTTGCCGATCCGCATTACCGCAACGACTGGGGCTTTTACGATGACACGGTACTGGACGAAACCTGGAAAAAGTTCGAGGAACTGTCCCGCGCCGGCAAGCGCTTCTCCCTCTTTGCCCTGACGGTAGATACCCACCATCCGGACGGGTTTGTCTCGCGCACCTGTAAGCGAAAACGCTATGAGATTGACGGCAAAAACAACACGTCGTTCAGCGCGGTAACCTGCAGCCAGGAGCATATCGCCGCTCTGGTCGAGAAAATCAAAGCCTCGCCGTATTTTAAAAACACGGTCATCGTCGTCTCATCTGACCATCTGGCGATGAAAAACAGCGCCTGGGATCAGCTCAGCAAACAGGATCGCAGCAATCTGTTCTTCATTCTGCGCGGCGACCAGCCGCAACAGGACGTGATCGCCACCAAACGCAACTCCATGGATAACGGCGCAACCGTGCTGGACATTCTGGGCGGGGATAACTTTATTGGCCTTGGCCGCAGTACGCTCTCGGGGCAGTCACTGTCGGAAGTTTTCCTCAACATGAAGGAGAAAATCCTCGCGTGGAAGCCGGACATCATCCGCCTGTGGAACTTCCCGAAAGAGATGAAAGACTTCACCATCGATCAGGATAAAAACACGATTGCCTTCTCCGGCAGCCATTTCCGTCTGCCGCTGCTGCTGCGCGTGTCGGATACGCGCGTCGAACCGCTGCCGGAAAGCGAATACTCTGCGCCGCTGCGTTTCCAGCTGGCCGACTTCGCCCCTCGCGATAATTTTGTCTGGGTCGACAGGTGCTACAAAATGGGCCAGCTCTGGTCCCAGCCACTGGCTCTCTCAACCGACTGGTGCGTTTCTCAGGGACAGCTTGGCGGGGAGCAAACCGTGCAGCATGTCGATAAAGCGCAGTGGAAAGGCAAAACCGCATTCAACGATACGGTCATCGATACCGCGCGCTATCAGCGAAATGTCGACATGCTGAAGATCGTGGATAACGATATTCGCTATAAAGCAGACAGCTTTATCTTCAACGTGGCCGGGGCACCGGAAGAGGTCAAACGGTTCAGCGGCATCTCGCGTCCGGAATCCTGGGGGCGCTGGTCTAATGCGCAGCTGGGCAGTGAAGTGAAGATTGAGTACGCGCATCCTCTGCCGGAAAAATTCGACCTGGTGATCACCGCCCGGGCCTATGGTCCAAACGCGAACCGTCCCATCCCGGTGCGTGTGGGCGATAAAGAGCAAACGCTGACGCTGGGAAATGACGTCACCACCACCACGCTGCATTTTGATAATCCTTCCCGCAGCAATACGCTGGTGATTGTTCCGCCGGACCCGCAGCCGACGAATGAGGGAAATATTCTTGGCCATTCACCGCGCGAGCTCGGCATCGGGATGGTAGAGATTAAAATTGTCAGTAAAGAGAGCTGATCCCTTCTGCGCCCGGCGTTCTGTCGGGCGCTTTATGTAAATATATAATCCTATAAAACCATTAAAAATAAGACAGAGACACCATATACCCATCATTTCTATTTATAAATTCACCAGAAAGAAATCATATACCAGAATGTGTAACTTCTTACATCCTGAGAGAGTTACCCACTTTTTATCATGCTAACCGGCAATACGTTCGAATCCACCCTGGCACAGCGCAGCGGAGTACGACCAGCGCTACCAGGGGAAAAAACCCTGATGCCGCAGACACTGAATGCCGACTATAAGGTCATCGTTTTAAGCGGCAATGCCTTCTTGTGGCTGGGCCTGAAGACGTTCATCTCGCAGAGTGTGGACCCCTGCCCTGAAATTTTCTGGATTAACGACGTGAGCCCTGAGGGGATCCTGCCCCTGCGGCAACTGATGTTGAATATCCGCGTCAAAAAAGGGTGGCTGGTATTCACCGATGCGTCCCGCGTCAACGATATTAAAATCATTCTGGGGGGTGAGCGTGTCCACGTGGTGGCAGGAAACCTGTCACTCGCGCAGCTCAGCCGCTGTTTTCAGAACACGCCGTTCGCAAGCGTAAAAAACGCCACGCTCACCTGCCAGGAGCTTCGGGTTTGCATGCTGTTCCGCAACGGGTTCAGCCCGGTTCGCATCGCGCAGATCCTGAATAAATCCCCGAAAACGATCTACACCCACAAGCGTAACGCGATGAACAAATTTCACTGCCAGAACCTGGCGGAATTCCATCGCAAACTCTTCCTGCTCGACTATCCGGCATCGTGTTTGTAACTGCACGGCTAATCACGTCGGGACATAAGATCATGCGGCGTCATCTTCCCTGTCTCATTCTCTGGCTGTTGATGCTGGCGCTGCTGTCTCGCTATGCCCTTCCCGCCACGTTGGGATGACGTGGTAATCCGACTGCACGAGTAAATTGCCTTAAATCTTGTCTGGATCAATGTTATCGGTAACAATGACGCTAAAATAGCCAGCGTGTTATGTCCGACAAGGCACAGCCTTATCTTCTTTTTTGTTATTTTTTCTGTATTACAATAACTTATGAAATACCTGCTTGCTGACGCCATCGTCTATAATGACGAAGACGGTTCTGTTTCTCTTATCAATGCACCCGATCTGGACAGACATATCCTCACCTGTACCGCCAACGCCATCCTGAAGCTTCTGGTTCAGCATCACGGCAACGTCGTCGAACGTGACACCTTTCTGAGTGATGTCTGGGATCAACGTGGGCTCCAGGGGTCCAACAATTCGTTAAATCAATACATCAGTATTGTGCGCAAAATGCTGTCGAGCCTGCTGCCCGACACCCTGTTTATCGTCACCGTGCCGAAAACGGGCTTTATGCTCAGTGCTGATATCTCGGTAACGCCCCTGGAGGACGATTTTCCCGTCGTGGAGTCGGTCCCGGCCTCACGACGCATTCAGCCAGAATGGCTATTCTGCGCTGTATTCACGCTGATGGTCGTGGCGCTGTGCATCGGCGCCTGTTTGACGAAACAGGCGCACCAGTACAGTGACACTCATCTGCTCACCCACATTGGCACCTGTCCGGTCTACACCTTCGCCCCGCTGGCAGATGTGTTTCACACTAAGGCTATGGCGCTGGCGCAGACGCTTCAGCGCGAAGGTAATCTGCCCTGCCTGAAAAACTCTATTTTCTATATGCACATCCAGAGAACACTTTTCTATGGCCACGAAGGGCGGCTGGTCCTTTCCCAGTGTTCTCTCACGGACGGTAAAGCCAGCGCCTGCCGAACGCTTTACTTTTACGAGTGGTGATATGAAACAAAAAAAAGTGTGGCTTATTCTGGCGCTCAATCTGTTGCTGATTGGCGTGACGCTGGCGTGGTACGTCTACACGCCTCCGCTGTCCGGAACCTGTGCAGGAAACCTGACATTTTCAGCCCGACATGACGATCATGATTTCTCCTTTGAAGGGGAGGTTACGCTGCGCTTTCAGCCCGACAACACAGGGTACCTTACGCTTAACGGCGACGTGGTTAACGAGCCACATCACTGGGATGTTTCCCGCCAGGAGATGTTTACGTGGCGGCACGTTGAGGGTTCACTCTATGAAATATTCATACAAAGCGTGGCGCGCTTTAGCCATGACACCCTGCCACCGGGGGTCTTTGAAAAGTACGTCGCCGGCCTGACGCCGGGGAACAAAAGACTCCTGAAGATTGAACGCACGCCGGAAGACGCGCTGGTGATCAGCAATTTCTATGCGCCGGTCCTGATTTGTTCAGAATAGGCACGGCTGGTCGGGGTATACTTTCCGCCATGAACATTCTCTTTCGATCGACGACGCCCAAAGATGTTGCTGCCCTGCCCGCCATCGAGCGCGCGGCTGGCGAGCGTTTTCGGGACGTCCCCGAACTGGCCTGGCTTGCAGACGGCGACGTCATTTGCGCGGAACATCATCTTGATTACGCGAAACGCGGGTTTAGCTGGCTGGCGCTGGCAAACGACCTGCCCGTCGGGTTTATCCTTGCA
>OGHJ01001667.1_pt1 | contig 22481 bp, 20 predicted proteins | sample 1571351 | NCBI WGS metagenome assembly OGHJ01 (sample SAMEA2582037, study PRJEB24529) | metagenome | biome: Human gut stool | place: China | collected 2011 | reverse complement strand
CTGGCGGTCTATCTATTGTTTTCGGTTGCTTGCTTCTTTACCGTACATGAGCATTGGAGGCCGGGTTGTCTTGCCCGTACCCCTCCAACAGATTGACGCCTCCCCATACGCAAAGCGCACCGCCGAGGCCCACAACGATCGTCTGTAAAACGTCAACAGCAGAATTGAAAAAATCCATAAATTACCTCCATAAATTCAGATTGTGATGTTGTTTGGTTTCAAAAAAAGCTGCCGGTCATTTTCCAGCAGCACGTCACAATCCGCAGGCGGCCCGGAGTTATTGGCCGCCCAGCCATTCCCGCAGGGCAGTCACATAGATTTCCGCCCATGCGTCACACATTTCAAGGTCTACTTCCGCCTCCATTTGCTTTAAGGCGTCGTCGTCAGGCAGTTCAAAATCGTGTTCGATCATCCACCGCAAAGCAACGCAAGCGGAGATTACGCCGCGAAAAGCGGTCTGCACAGACTGGAAGTATTCCTCAAATGTAATTTTGTCCGAGTGTTTCATAGGTCAGGCTCCTTTCTTTGTCCGCCGCCTTATTGGGCGGCTGCATTTTCATCCGACAGGTCAATGTCGTAAAGCTCAAAGGTTTCATCCTCCGACACCACGCGCCGCTTTTTCCGGCGCAGGGACGACAAGTATCTGTCCACGTCAAAGGTGTTTTTCTTATCGGCGTCGGAAAGGTATTTATAGCGGGGATGGCGGGTAATGTCGTATTTCTCACTGAAAAACGGCCTTACGCCGCGCACCTGCAAAATACACTTGCCTCCGTCCATCGTTGCGATTTCGTCCTGGCTCATCAGCTCTTTGCCACAATGTCAAGTGATGAATTCAAAATTGGATAAAAAAATAGATCCTCCTCAGTTAAGAGAAGGATCTATATAACAGTATTCTATTAGCTCACATTTGAATCGTCTGATAATTCTGCTATTCTTTGTTTTGCGGGTGTTGAATAAACGAGAATATCCCAAAGGGTGATGCACTTTTTGAAATTTGATCTTGATTGATGGCCTTTACCGGTTATAGACAGCAAGGCAGGTTCATCTTCTAGCGCCAATTTTATAAATTGCAACAAATCATCCGGATTTATCTTGCTAAAATCACTTGTAAAAATAGTTGAAATTGTTTTGCTCAACCCATACTGCCTATAATAATCAACTACACAAGGAAGGCGAGTATATCCTCTTTTTTTAATGGACTCCTTTTGAGCAAATGAGAGCAAATCTTTACTGGTTTTGTCCAAAGAGAATTTTACTTTATCATTTATGCAGTCGATTGATTGACAGCGGCTGACAAATTGTCTTACAGGCCAAATTGTGCGTCCATTATACAAATAAGGAATTGCCTCCTTCAAAATCATGTCATCGTCATACTGCAAATCCGATTGACCTATGGCATATAGATACAATTCCTCTGCCTTTATTCCTCTATAGCCGACTTTTCCGAATTTACCATAAACCCCAACACCTACGACAAAATCAATATCTTGACTATCGTCTTCAATATTTGTAGCAAGATATAATTTTTCTGTAGGCTTATTTGTTTTTACCAATTCATACAGCTGACTTTTTATACGGCGAAGAGCTTTTACATCGTATTTCACCGTATTATCTAAAATGGCTGAATATAATATGGAGTAATCAAACAGTTTAATATTCTCCATAATTATCGTTTTTCCGTTATCAAAGTCGAACTGTCTTTCGCTGATTCCTTCTTCTTTTGGGTCTTCTGTCCACTCGATAAAAATCAGTCTCTTTTTCAACTGCTCCAATTGGCTGTTTTCAAGGCACTCTGAAATAGAACGCAATATGCGGCGAATATTGGGATCGCTAACACTATATCCAAGGAAAATAATAGGGCGCTCTAAGAAAAGAGTTAATATTTTTGAACTTAAATATGCACTTTTACGAACAAACAAGTCATAATCATGTGAGTTAATTACTATAGAATCCGGCTTTGAACAACACCCATGTATCTTGTATATTTCTGCAACTTCATAAATTGTAGAAAACAGCAATTCATTTTGGCCAATGTACGGTTGAAAATGGTCTTTCCCAAAATTGTTTTCAAGAAATAGGTCATAATTAGTAGTAATAATACAACTGATATTTTTATTGCCAATTTCCCTGAATAGCGTTATCTCATCAGAATATTTTTCCTGAATTGCCTCACTTTTTTCTTTGAAATAATCTGCAATACAAAACTTAAACGGAGAAACTTTTGCAGCAATATCTTCAGCATGAGTTTTTCGATTTTCGGCATATTTATCCTCTGTAAAAAAGGCATCATTAAAATCAGCCTCTATATAATCTGCGATTTTAGGATAAATCATATCCGGGCACTCTCTGCATTCTCGCTCGGCCTTGCTATAATAATATTCATACGGTGATTTGACACAATATAGCCGTAAGAGACCTTCCCAGTTAGGAAGCCCTAAGTATCTTCGTGTGAGTCCAGATCCAACAAAAAGAACTGGTAGTGCAGGTGCATTAGACAACATCTGAATAATTTCATCTCTCATATTAACTTCTCCTAATCCACTTTACAATGTCAAGATTTCTCAACGGTCAGTTCTAACAGGTTCATTCACTGGGATTTCCCCAACAAAGTTGTAGACAATCTTGACTTTCTGAATCTTCTGGCCGTCTATCTTTTTGACCTCGCCCACCAGAATACGGTTGATCAGGCGGTTCAGTACGGTTTCATCCAGCTCCTGAATGGTGGCATACTGCCGAATTTCCCGGATAAAGGTGCGGACTTCATTTTCCTGAGCATCGGACTGCTGAAGCATTCTCATCAGTTCCTGCAAACAGCGTTGATTTTCTTCCTGCTCCTGCTCCATAGCGGCGGTTATCTTCATAAACCGCTGCTCAGAGATCACGCCTTTGGCCTTGTCGGTATAAAGGCTCAGGAACATATCGTCAATTTCCCGGTTTCTGGCTTCCAGGCGTTCACGCTCTTTCTGCATCTCGGAAGCATCCGCCATATATCGGCGCTCCATTCGGCTGCTCAACCGCTGATAAAAGGCATCTGCATCTTTGAGTGCCATCGCTGCCAGTTCCTGAATATCTTTCAGGACGAGATTATACAAATCTCTGGCTTCGATTTTGTGACTGGTGCAGGCGCTTTTGCCCAGCCGGTTGTAGGTCTGGCAGATATAATACGCCTTGTCAATCGGTTCCCGCATCTCGCCGGTAAAGCGGTTTTTGCCAGTTCTGCCGACCTTCTCATACCGCACCTGCATGGATTTCCCACAGGTGGCGCAGTAGATAATGCCGTGGAACAAATTGTAGAAGGGGCAGGCATTGCCTTTCATAATAGGGGGCCTGCGATCCACGATTGCCTGTACCTGTTCCCATTCCTCCGGTGTCACAATCGCCTCATGACAACCCTCAATGATTTCCCAGTCCTCACGGGGAATGATGTTATAGGTGTTGGAGCGAATCCCTTTCTGGTGCGTCCTGCAAACCAGATGAGCGCCCTTATAAAAGGGGTTACGCAGGATATGGCTAATTCTTGCGCCGCCCCACGCATAGTAGTTGACATCGCAGGAGGTATTTCCTTTTACTCTGGTGATGGGAACCTTGTCCTCCATCAGCTGCTTGGCAATCCGCATACAGCCCCAGCCATCCAGTGCCAGGTCAAAGATTTTGCGAATCACTGGAGCAGTTTCCGGGTCAAGGATCAAATGCCCCCGATCCTCCGGGTCACGCATCAATCCCAGGGGAGGCTGTCCGCCACAGAACTTTCCCTGTCGGGAACGGGTCATACGCCCCGCCAGCACTTTCTTGGAAATATCTCGGCTATACATATCGTTCAGGATATTCTTGAACGGCGTGATGTCCATTTCCTGACGGGTCAAACTGTCCACGCCATCCGTAATGGCGATATAGCGGACATTGTGTTTAGGGAAGAAGATTTCAATATAGCTACCGGCTTCGATATAATTTCTTCCCAGTCTGGACAGGTCTTTGGTAATGACACAACCGATTTTACCGGCCTCAATATCGGCAATCATACGCTGAAAAGCTGGGCGATTGAAATTACGGCCTGTGTAACCATCGTCCACATAATACTCATACTGGAACATCCCATTTTTCTCGGCAAATTCCTTGAGCATAAGTTTCTGATTGCTGATACTCATACTCTCGTTATCGCCGCCATCGTCCAGAGAAATGCGGCAATAGAGGGCTGTGATTTTCTGATTGACTTGTTTTTTCCTGCTCATAGCAATCTCCTTCTATGAACAGGGACACGATATACATATTATACCATGCCCCTGTTTTTCCTTCAACCAATTCCCTCAGCTTGCCTTGCGTTCCAGCCATTCTTCAAAGTGTTCGCAAGTTTGCCGTTCAATGAGCTGTTCAAAGGCTTCCTGCATGGTTTTATCACCTGAAAACTCCCGTATCACGATAAACTTCACTTTTTTGCTCAGCTTGTTTTCTTGCTTTTGGGTTTTCTCCATAGGCTACCTCCATAGATCAGAAAAGCCAGACAAAGGATGCCAGCAACAAAGTCCGGCAACGAACTCCGAAAAACCTGCAACCTATCGTCTGGCCATCGTTTCTTACTTTTCAAATTTTCTTGTGAAATCTCGTTGCTTTCGTTGTCAGAAAACAGATGCACACCAAAAAGCCTTGCTTAATGGGCATTTATCGTGTCCATACCCCTGTTTTTGCAGCAACAAAGTCAGCAACCAGCCGACAACCAACCGGGCAACAAGCCCTGTAAATCAGGCAATCCACTCCTTTGGCAGCTCCAGCTGACGGACTTCTTCCTCGCTCAGTTCTACAAATCCATCTTCGTTGTCGGGCAGTTCGTTGCCGGAAAGCTCCCGTTCCCAGCCACGCTGCCGCCCATAGCCCGCAAACATCCGGGGATTAGAGAAGGGCTTCCAGCCCGTCACCACCGTGTTCATAATCTCATTGATGTTGTGCAGCTGCCAGCGCTTCGGCTCCTCAAAGGCGTGTCCCAACGCTTCCTTGAACAGCTGTTTGGAGCAGACCACATTGCCGGTGTAGTGTTCCAGGAAGCCCTGAATCTGCCCGGCCTCAGTATCCTCCTGCATAAAGTCTTTCTGAACCTCCACCAGCTGCTTCTGAATCTCCTTTGAAAACTTCATGGAATACTCTCCACTGCGGTAAATGGTCATAGCCTCCGCCCATACCTGCAACAGATATTCCCTGGAAGCGGCTTCGTCCTCCAAAATGTGAACCTCCGCTTTCTCCGGGTCAATCATCACTGGCAGGAACCGGCGGTTTCCGGCCCGGTCAAGGGGTAGGAAATCCAGCGTGTTGGAGGAACCACCGAACACACACTGCCGCAGACGGTCTTTTGGCTGGGATTCATAGGGTGTGCGATAGGTTTCCTTTTGGCGGCTGATAAAGGAGCGGATCTCCTCGATGCTCTTGGCGTTACTGGTGGCAAGCATCTCCGACATCTCGATGATCCAGTGGCCTTGCAGCTTGGCAAACACCTTGTCATCATCCAGCTTTTTCAGGTCATCAGAGAACCACTCGTCCTGTATAGCCAGGAAGCGAAAGAAGGTGGACTTTCCAGCTCCCTGTCCGCCCACCAGACAGAGCAGTTCCTCATACTTGGAGCCTGGATGGAATACCCGGCGGATGGCTCCCAGCAAGAAGTGCTTGAGCATTTCTTCCACATAGTTGCTCTTATCTGCCCCCAGAAAGTGATGCAGGCAGGAGTGCATCCGAGGTATGCCGTCCCACACCAGACCATTCAGCACATCCTGAATGGGGTGATAGCAGTTTTCGTTTGCCACGATGGAGAGCGCCGCCATCAGCTTCTTTTCACTGGTCAGGCCATAGTTCTGCTCAAAGTAAAGGAGCAGATATTTGACATCGGTATCGGTCAAGGCGCTGGTGTTTCTGCGCCAGCCCAAATCCCGCACAATGTCCACACGGTCGGTGAGCAGATTCAGCCGGATAGCCCCCCGCAAGAGCGGATCTTGGCACAACACCGTACGGCAATTTCCAATGGTGTTGGCTGGTTGTCCTTTTTCTGTCATGGAAAGGCTTTCCCGCACTTCATCAACAGTCAATTCCGCGCTTTCGGCCTGCTGGGTTGCAGGCACTAAACTTTGAGCTTCGCTGTTCAATGTTTCTCACCTCCTCAAGGAAAAAGCATCTGATTTCTTCGCAAAATCAGATGCCTTAAAGCTCCATATCCTGTTTTTTCTGCTGCTTTTTCCGGTTAGATTCTCTCTGTGCGCTGTCCTGCTTGGCTTTTTTCAGGAAAGCAAGAACGGATTCCTTGGCCTTTTCCTGAATCTGCTGTTTACCAGCCTGCTTGACTTCTGGCTGCATCAGCTTCTTCTGGATTTTTGTCAGGGCAGACTGCATGGCGTTTTTGATTTTGGAGATCACCCCATCCAGCCGGGCGGCGGCATACTCACGCTCTTTTTGCAGAGCTTTCCGTTCTGGCGAGAGCACCCAGGTTTTCGTTTCTTCCACCAACCGGATGTCCTCCTTATGGGTTTCCAGCCGGACAGTATCGGTGACAACCTCCACCGCCTTGTCATAGGCAATATCCGCAACTTCCTCCACCAACGTTTCCACATCTTCAATTTTCAGGGTCAGCTCCTCCAGCTTCTGTTCCTGCGCCGCCAGCTGCTCCTTTTGCTTCATCAGAATGTAGTCCTGCTTCTCCAAATACGCCCGCCCACCATAGGACGGTTCCTGCTCCAAATGCACCCCATGTTTGCGGCTGATGTCAAAGAGCATCGTCCGGCATACTGCATCAAAAGTCTGCTTTCGGTTGTTATTTTTGCCTTTTGGCTTGTCCGGGGAGGGAAGCGGAATCCCCAATTCCTCCAGCGCCTTTTCCTGTTGGGGACACAGCTCCCCATACCGGTTTTTACAGTCAAACACATGGCGTTCATGGATATGGGGCGTGCCCTCATCCAGATGCAGCGCCCAGTCCAGAATGTGGATATGGGAACCAAAGCGCCGTTCAAACTCCTCGTAAAATTCGCTGACAATGAGTGCCAGAGTACCCGGTGGAACGGATTCTTCCATGGTGCCAATCTGGTAGATACTTTCCTCTGGGCAAGTCTTGTTGTTTTTCAAAAGATCTTCCACCGTGCGGTTGCGCTCGGTGTGCCGGGTTTTCTCGTTCCGGGCGTTCTGGGCATCCACATGGTCAGAGTAATGCTCGTAGTAGTACATCCGCTCGATTTCTTCAAAGCTGAAATCCGGCTGTTCCAGATTTTCCCGAAGTTCCGGGGTAGTGAACCCACGGTAGCAGTCCCAGTACACATTTTTCTTGGCTCGCTGGGCATCAATGTGTTCGCTGTTTTCCACATCAAACCGACGGTCATTGTGCCGGGGATTATAGGTGCCATACTTGCCGGAGCGTCCGTTGTGCCGTGTCAGTTTCAATTTTCATCCCTCCTACAATAATAATTACGGTATAAGGCGCGGCAGCCAGCCGCGTCTTTTTCCATCTCAAAGCTGAAGCTGTTAGAATGAGGGAGTAAGTGGCCTGACAATATCAACCATGGGCCAACACGCCCGCAATGGAGTCAGTCAGCCGCCTCTCTCGTTCGCAGCATTCGATTTGCGCAGGTAGAGCCACTGTGTGCGCTCGTGTCACCCAGGAGATTGAACAGGCAATGAGGAAAGGACGGGAAGCCATATCCAATCAGAAGGAGGAGCAACATGAACGCAGTAGGGATCGACGTTTCCAAAGGGAAAAGCATGGTGGCAGCCCTGCGGCCAATGGGTGAAGTGGCATTGCTGCCACAGGAATTTCTCCATACCGGGGTCGGTCTGGAGCAGATGGCTTACGCCATCCTTGCGCTGGGAGAAGATACTCGCGTTGTCATGGAGGCCACCGGCCGCTACCATGAGCCGGTGGCGGCAGCACTGCATGAGTACGGCATCTATGTCTGCGTCCTGAATCCGCTGTACATCAAGCAGAGCGGAGGCGGTTCCATTCGCAAGGTCAAGACTGACAAGGCTGATGCCATGAAGATCGCCAAGTACGGTCTTGACAACTGGGTGGATCTGCGGGAATATACTCCCATGGACACTGTAAGACAACAACTGAAGCTGTGCAGTCGCCAGTACAACCTCTACATGAAAACGGTGGTGTCGCTGCAGAATAATCTCATTTCTCTGACCGACAAGACCTTTCCCGGCGTGAACGTACTGTTCTCCAGCCCGGAGCGTGCGGACGGCCACCAGAAATGGGGGGACTTTGTCATGACATTCTGGCACTGCGACTGCATTTGCCGCGTCAGCGAGAATGCATTCACCGAGCGTTACCAGAAATGGTGCAAGCGCAAGGGCTACCATTTCAGCACGGAGAAGGCTTTGGATATCTACGCTGGAAGCTGCGGTCATTTCACCACGCTGCCGAAGAATGACAACACAAAGCTGCTCATTACCACAGCCGCTCAACAGTTGCTTGCAGGCAAGATGACGCTGGCCGCACTGCGGGCCGAGATGACAAGGCTTGCCATGCAACTCCCAGAGTACGAAACCGTGCGCACCATGTACGGTGTTGGCGAAACCACTGCCGCGCAGCTCATGGCCGAGATCGGCGATGTGCGCCGTTTTCCGCGCCGCAGTTCCATCGTAGGCTTTGCGGGCGTAGACCCCGGTGTGGATGAATCCGGCAAACACAGCGCCAAGAGCGTTCCCACCACAAAGCGGGGCTCACCACATCTGCGCAAAACGCTGTACCAAATCGTCTGCACTTACCTGAGAAAAGCTCCAACAGATGAGCCGGTGTACCAGTTCCTCGATAAGAAACGCAACGAGGGCAAGCCGTATTTCGTCTACATGACCGCCGCCCAGAACAAGTTCCTGCGCATCTACTATGCTCGTGTGAAAGAATGCCTTGAGGCATTCGATGCACAACAAGGCTCTGTGTAGAGTTAAACTAACTGCCATCTCCATCACGGCTGGCGATGTAATTCTTCTCCAGCCTGTTTTGTTATACCCTTTTTCGGTCTCGCAAATCTTGCGGGACTTTTTTCATTTCAGCTATTGACTTTTGTTTGCAGGACTCCATTCTCCGTTGATTTTTCCCGAAGGGGAGCAGCGGCGAAGCCGCCAAACCTGCGGATTTCTGCGTCAGGTAATACCCAGTACGAATTGACGCAAGGCATCAACTCTCCCTGGGCAAGGCGTTTCACCCTTGACCCGATGGGGCTGGCTGCCCTCAACCCGCCAATGGGCCTTGGTCTCGGCTGTCGCCTCGGTCGGTGCTTTTGCGGCTTTGCCGCAAAGGTCGCCACTGGCGACCCGCACCCCTTGACCCCAGCAGTGCGCTGCCACCCCTGTACCCAGCACAAAGGGCTTGCCGCCCTCTGTACTCCTGCCCGGAGAAGCCGACTTTCACCGCTTGTGCGGTTTCTGTCAGCTCCTCCGGCTCTGAATGCTCCTTTTGTCGCATTTCCCGGCATGGGGGATACCGGGGTATCACGATGCCAATTCACCGCAAAAATGCCGGGTGCAGACCTGCTATTTTCCTGTGAATTGACCCGATTTCAGGCGCTCTTCTTGTCCGTCCGCAAGACTTGAAATCCGTGCTGTTTGGCGTATTCTCTGGCAGCCGCCAACCTCTCCTCACTGTACGGCGGTACCAGACGGATGGACAGGCGGGACTTGTCCATCACATAGGTCACACTGCCCTCAGTGGTGCTGCGCTCCAACCGGCACAGCTGGGGATACTTGCGGCTGAACTCGGCCAATCTGCGCTTCAGATCGGCGTTAAAGGTGTAGATACTGGCGGTGTCCTCCGCCTCGTTCCAGTTGATGATGGTTTCTTTCTCATACTTAGACAGCTTCGTCATACAGATCCTCCTCATACTCGGTGTTCTCCTTTACCAAACGCAGGCGGCGCTTGGCACGGTAATACTCGTCCATCTCCGCACGGAGCTGATGATAAAAGCCGGTGTACCAGCGTTCTTCCATCTCCGTTTCCATCTTCCGGGCCAGCTCCAGCATCTGGTGCTTAGCCTGCGGGTCAACAGTCAGGGCGGTCAGCCATTTCAACCGTGTCACCGTGTTGTGGTGGTTGGGACAGGCAAAGTCGTACAGCACTTTCTTTTCTCGGATACTCAATTTCATAAAAATCAACCTCCTAAAAGTTTATTTTCCATGTGTTAGTTGCCGGTTTGCCTGCAATCGCTCCTGCCCGGATTTTTCCCAGCGTATTGTCCTTCTTGGTGCGCTCCTGTCATGACGTCACTTCCCCAAAGGTCATACCCCTTGCAGCCGGTCATTCAATTTTCAAGGTTCTGTGTCTCCTGACAAAACTCATTTTACCGAAAAAACAGGCCCCCTCCCGTATGTCCAAAACGATGGAAAACGGCTTAAAATCAGCATATTTCCACGCTTATGGAATCATGGTATAATAGTTAAAAACGGCAGGATTTTCCTGATGAGAGGGGGAGTTTAGATGCATACAAAACTGTCTATCCCGGAACGGTTAAAAGACTTGCGGGTGGTGGATAAGCACCTGACACTGGAACAGCTGGCCGAGCAGACCGGGCTTTCCAAATCTGCTCTCAGCAAATATGAAAGTGACGATTATAAGGACATCAGTCCCTTTGCCATCGCTACACTGGCGGAGTTTTACGGGGTGTCTACCGACTACCTGATGGGGTTGTCGGAAAACAAAAATCACCCAAACACAGAGCTTCAGGCCCTGCATTTGAGTGATGATATGGTTACATTATTGAGCAGTGGAAAAATCAACAATCGGTTGCTGTGTGAGATTGCCACACATGAGAACTTCCAGCGGTTGATGACGGATATTGAGATTTTTGTTGACCGGATTGCCGATATGCGGATCGCCCAGATGAATCTTGTTCTGGAGGCCACCCGGCAGGAAGTAATCCGCAGCCATGCGCCGGGGGATAACGACCTTTATGTCCGCACGCTGGAGCTGGGACAGGTACAGGAAAGTGACTTTTTCAGCCACACGATCCACGACGATCTGGACAGCATCATTAAGGATATTCGTCAAATCCATGTTACCGACCGCACCACCGCCGATCCGCAGCCGAATTTCACGGAGGTCAAGGAAAAGTTTGACCGTGCCATGCAGTTGGGCAGTAATGAGGAACGGGTAATACACGAGTTTTGCGACCAGATGCAGATTCCCTTTGACAAGATTGCGTCCGAGGATTTCTCAGCATTTATGCGGATACTGAGCCTGTCTAAACTGCTGAAAAATCCAATCAATATGAGGGGAAAGGCACGGCCACAGGCATACCAAGGAACAAAAAAGAAAAAGCGCAGATGAAAATAGAAGAGAAAGCCATTCCCATATCATTAAGTAGCGAATAAAAAATGAGGAAGTGTCTTTCATGTCAATAATATTTTTTGGGGAAAACTTTGCTACATGATTCCCAAAATGTTGAATGAGAAAAAACAAAATTGTTCGTTTTGAGGAGATGTATACAATGAATTTTCAAGAGATTATGTCTTTTAGTAATCTTAACATGAAAGTATTTAAGGATATATGCAAAGATTTTGGGCGAAGTGCAATTGTTCCTTACATTGGCGCAGGTATGTCTGCATTTATTTATCCTACATGGTCTTCGGCTCTAAAAATGATGGCGGATACTGTCGATCGTAAAGAAACTAGAGACGCAATTATATCCAAAGCTGATAAAATGCCTATTGATGCAGCCGAAGATCTAGCAGAAACTATTGGATATGGTAATTTAAAAGATAGAATGAAAGAAATTTTTGGTAAAGAAGATTATGATAACAATCTACTTCGCAAAGGAGCTATCTCTATACTGCCTTATCTATTCCGTAATGAGTACATTATTACGACTAATTACGACAGATTGTTAGAAAATGCTTTTCTTTTGGGTGGAAATCCATTTGAATATACTCTGACACCTTCTAGAATAAATATATCAAAAGCCGCACAGCAACAGGGAGCACATGTTCTATTTAAGCTGCATGGAGATTTGTCGCATACCCTGGACGAAGACATAGTTCTTACCAGAGAACAATATGAAGAAGCCTACAAAGAGGGCAGTCCGGCAAGAGGATTTATTTATTCAATTTTAAAAAATCGAATGCTCTTTTTCCTTGGATGCAGTTTGTACCAAGATACGATAGTTCAAATTCTCAAGAGTTTAAACCTTAACAGTAATCTTAAGCACTATGCTCTGATAAGCTGTAAAAAAGAAGATCTTGATAAGCGAAGAAAAGAATTAGACAATCTGGGCATTCGTGCAATCATATATCCAGAAAAGAAACATGAAGCCGTTGAGATTATATTGAGAGAAATTCTTAATAAGATTAGCCATACAAATTTGAGAATGCTGGAACAGCCTAAATCGATTGATAAAGATAGTTTTGTCTATCATGAAGATTTTTATGTTGATACTTATGCGCAAAAGGCTCACAGCCTAAAGGCAGATGCTGCCTTAACAAAAGCTATACTTACTCAACAACTTATTCCTGATCGAACGCAACGAAAAAGCCAGCCTACACAGTTTCTATCATCAGTATGTGAAAAAATACTAAAATGCAAAAAGCATTGTCCGCTTATGATTAGTGGACAACCAGGAACGGGAAAATCAACACTACTTTCCTTGATATACCTAAATTTCATTCCTCCTACGGAAAGTAAAAAATATATCATTGATCTTCATAAGTTTGATAATTTGAATTATGGCGAAGCAATAGGACACCTTCGTTCAACTATAGACTTTATATCTCAGGGAATTAAAACATCAAAATCAGTTTATATTTTTGTTGATGGTTTGAATGGGTATGAAAGACTAAGCAATAATTTGGTTTCTGTACTCCAGAGTTATCTTGAACGGCAATATAAAAATAATAAAGTTTATATTATTTTAGCGGTCGGGGAACTAGATGAAAACTTATTTCCGCCATTTAAAAAGTCAAAACAGTTACCTTTTTTTCCGAGTGAAAAGATAACGCTCGCTCCCATTCCGGCTGATTCAGGATTGTTTAAGATAATGGTAGAAAAAGTTCTGTTTCTCAATGGAAGTATTCCTAAACGTTGCCCGACCGGCAAATCGCAAGAATCACAAAATAAGGCCAAAAAATATAATGAGTTAATTGATAAAAGTATTACTTTCTGCAAAAAAATGGGTGGAAACTATATTGAGTTTAGAACGGTAACCATTTTTTCTGAAGGTTATTTGTCGTTAGGAGACGCTATCTTTAATAAAAGAACAGGTGTTTTTTTGCTGGACTATTTCAGCACACAGATTAGCAACAAAATTAAACTAAGCCAGTATGCGAAGGATGTCACGGAATTTTTGCTTAGAACCGATACTCAAAAGATGTGGACAAGCGCCATTGTCTTTAAGAGCCCGGTATTTAGAGACTTTTTGTTTGCGTATCATTATTTAGAAGTTGTCAAAAGTTCCAATGAAGAAGCGTTAGGTGTTTTCAAATGTATATTTACAGCAAGTATAAACAGAATACTTATAGATTTGATGACACAAGACCAAGTTGAAGAAATTGCAACAATAAAATCAATGATAGACATGTATGATAAGATGGAGAATAAAGCTAAAGCACAAGCGGTATATATTCTTGGAAGAGCATCATCATCTGAAGCGAAGAAAAAGGCTAAAGATTTTCTAAAAAAAGAGTTCAGTCGATTACTCGGATCTCTTGATGAGGTAAAGATAAATCAAGATATGGCTATGCTGTTCAGAAGTGTGGGCATTAGCCTTATATATCTCGGGGTTACTGATTATGAAAATTCTTTTTATCATGTGCTTATTTATGATGAGGTGATTAAAAAAATCAATATAAATTTCCATATTGCGTATTATTCTAATTGCACATACAGAATCGGTGATGATGTATCACTAGACAGCCGGGAGCTGTGTACACCTGAAAACTTAAAGAGACTTTATAGTTTGTTGTGGAATAGTGTAAAAGGTAACCGAAAGCTTGATAATAGAAGCAAACGAAATATAAACATCATTACTCTTGTTAGTTTGTATATTCGCATTTGTTACCCTGAGGTTCAAATTCAGCAAAGAGAAGATGAAGTTGTTGACTTCGATAAAAAAGCTTCTTTTGTGCAACTATTAAATGAGCTATCGTCTGATCTGTCCATAACAAATACTGAAATCAGAAGCTACCTAAAAAATATACGTACATTTATTATTTCTGCAGATGTCTATAGTCATGCGCTTATGAAACTCTACGAGATGAAAAAAATTGAGCGAAGTGGATGGAGCGAAAAAGGTCGTGAAATCAATAAGAAAACAAGAGTAGAATCTGATGCAGACCATACATGGGCATGTTGTATGTTAGCAAATATTTTCCTTACAGATCGCATTGAGGATTGCGCATTTTTGTCGGATGAAGAAAAAGTTAAGTACGCAGATACGTATAGTTTGGATAAAATAATACGTCTGCTGTTAGTACATGATCTACCCGAAGTCTATACGGGAGATATTCCTGCTAAAAAGCAGGATAAAGAAAAAAAAGGAATACAAGAGGCCGATGCAATGCAATCTATAGCAGCATTAGATTCATTTCCGGGATTCAATTCATTTACTAATATTTCAAAATTATGGAATGAATATGAAAAGAAAGAAAGTATCAATGCAAAGATAGCATATCATATTGATCAAATTGAGCCGTTAATTCAACTGTTCATCTATCGTGAATTTTTACCGAAAGGAGAAAAAACTGTTCAACGAGATGATTGGAGAGAATATGCACAAAACAGCATACAAACTTTTGCTCCAGATTTGTCCTTTGGCTACAAGTTGATAGAATTTTTATCGAAATATACTCTCAGAGATGATTACTTTAGTGAATAAAAATTTTCTTTAGTTATATCTGGGTGAGATTATGGGATGTGATACAAAAAAACAGCGAAGATAGCAGAAAAGGCCGTTGCCCTCTTGTGGGTAACGGCCTTTTCTGAAATACGATCGACCCTCAGATGTTATGCCTATTCAGCAATAGGTCTCATCGTCAGATTGTCGTTGTCACCGATAATAATTTCATTGATAGAGGTGATACCTGCCACTTTTGCAGCAGAAATGACCAATTTTCGCTCATACTCTGGCATTCTCAGACCAAGGGCAATACTACTGGGTTTCATTTTGATACAAGGGCGATTAGGTCCCACGATTGGGCATAGCATGCGCCATTCTTGATCGTATTCATGGCATTTCTTCTTAATTAGCGAGATCTTTTCGATTTCCCAGTCTAAATTTATAAAACCAGATAGTTTTTCTCGTATCAGCGGAGGAAGCACATTGAACGCTTGCACACCAATAGCATATCTGGTTGCATCATATTTAACATCAGAATAATAAACTGGATAAACATTTGGCTTTATCTGATTCATAAAACAATTTCCGCAGTGTGCTTCTCTTCCGCATTGAAATACATCGTGGTCAAGCATATCATAAACCATGACAAATCCACTATGATTATCAGCATATTTTAGCCAAAGGCTCTCATTAAGAGGATCATCGCAAAAGCAAATAGAGAACAACTGCTGTTGAACCTTTTTTCTTACTTCTGACAAATCCTTTTCCATTTCAGGCAGGTTAGGAGAAGTTCGTTTTAGGCTTTCGATCATCGACATCAAGAAATCGTTGTCAAGATGTTGGAAGCCGTTTTTCTCTAAAATTGACGCAATTTGTTGTGGACTTTCAGTATGCACCAAGGCTTTCAAAGAGTTAATCCCACTTCTAACTTTGGCATAATCAATATAAAAATAGGTATCAAACGGATCATCATATCTATCTGCTGATGAGAAAAACAATTTGTTTTCTTGTAATTGTTGTAAAGTGTTTTTATTTACTGACCGAAATCGGCACAGCATTTCAGGCGGCTTATAAACCGCTCTTAATTTATCCCAACATTCCTGCGAGTTTTCATGCAGTCCGTTCAAGGTATCCCAAAATAGCTTTCGGTCTTGTTTGCTCATATATCCACCTCCTTAATTTTTCTTGGGAATAGGAAATCAGGAATCTGTCATCGGGCGCATTGTGGACTCGACCAACTTGATTTCTTCATCTGAAAGGCCGAAATACTCATATAGCTCGGAGTCTGTCCAAGAACGAGTATAATCCATTTTGGGGACAAAAATGAAATTACTCTGTGAAATGTGTGCAGAGGAATAAGTTGTCCGCATCATAAAGCGTGGCAACTTACACATCATATACTTTCTGAAGTTTTCCGCCTCAGTTTCATTGTCAAAAAAGCCAATGTTCAGATAAGAGAACGAATCCACTTGCCCAGGATAGACAAGATGAGGAGTAGACATTGAGCGATAGCCTTTTTCGGGCTTTACTCCTGCCTCGCCATTCTGCGGAACCAAAATAGATATGCGAACCTTATATTTGTCAATCAAATGAGCGTTCTTGGTGACAACATCCCTGGAAATATAGCTTGTTTTGGAACTGTTGGCTCCGTCACTATGGACGAGCAAAATATCTCCTTCCGTATACTCCTCATGCCCCCGCACTTTTGAGGGGATGCCAAATGTGTCGATTGCAGAAACCATTTCATCAACAAAGGAATCGGCTTTTGCCCTGATTTTTTCAATGATTGAAATTGCCTTGTTGGAGCGTATGAACAAATTTCCATATTGATTCAGAGAGCGCCGGAGTGCATCCTGTTCGCCTGAATTCATGTTAATAACAAGGCATTCATCTTCATGGTCTCTTTCCCAAAGGAAATAGCACAAGCCTCCGCCAATATCAACCGTTGTAAAGCAATCTTTGGAGTTTGCAAAGTCAACAAGTTTGGTAAGGTGTTTGTCGTTCAGCATATCGGCTCTGAAGGCATTCAATCCAATACCGCCGTTATACCAACGGGCTGGAATGATCATAGAGACATATCCTGGTTCTAACATTTTTGCCTGCTCCACAAAATAATTGAAAATAGGAGACGCCTGTCGTGCAGCTCTGCCAGAGTCAGAGCCTCCATTTGTCATGGATTGATAAGGCGGATTACCTACTACGGCATCAAATTTCATGGCTTTCACCCCTTCCTGCTTCCAATAGCTGGGCTTCAGAACCCGGTCAACAAACTGCCGGGGCTTATTCTTCATCATATTGATCAGGTCATCAAAATAATGGGCGTTCACCGGAATATCCCGATATCCAGCCAGTGTGCGCCGGGTGATTTGCTTTGCCATAGGGGTTTTGCAAATCACAAACACATTTTCCCGCACGGCTGCATCCCAAAGCTGCTGCAATTTTGCATCATCCAGTTCTTCTTCGCAACAGGCGGCGCACCGGCTGCGGAAAATGCTGTATGTTACATACAAGGGATACAGGCCGGTTTTAGAGTTGATTTCCAGCACACGGGCACCTGCGTTTGCAAAGGTATCGGCGGTCACTTTGCCACGATCCACAAAGCGTGGTTCATCTACCATCTGCTCGTGAGCTTCGTCGTAAAAGTCATAGCCACCCAGACAGTCGCTCATATGCATATTCACTACCCGCCACGGGGTCAGAACGGTTTCCTTGTCCGGGTTTTTGAAGCAAGCAAACAGCTGTGCAATTTTCTTGACCCGCTCCGTGGGGGAAAGCTCATCGGCGCTGAGAACCGTGGTGCGAATCCGGCGACCAGCAGCCACAAAGATTTCCGGGTCATAGTATTTGATGAAACTTTTGAACATCTCTTTGGTGACACCGGAGGGCATAAATTCCTCCCAGGAGGAATCGTCCACGATGTCTACCAACTTTTCCATGGTGATATCCTCGTCAATGGGAATATCAGCGCCGTAAATCAGCAGCGGCATACGGATGGAAATGCCCCGCAGGATGGAAATCGCATTATTTTTGAGCTTCTGCTTTTCCTTCATCTCCTGCAAACGCTTTTCTTCATCCGGTGTGCGCTCCCGCTTGGGCTTTTTCTCGATCCGCCCCAGTTCTTCGTATTCTTCATCCGTAAAGCCCTGGGCGTTAATGTCGATCTCCTTAGTCTTGGGAGCCGCTTTGGATGTACCGACTATATTCTTTAGGTTATTGAACTTCTCAATATCGAGTTCTTCCAGGCGCAGTAACTCATCGTTATATAGATTGGTGTCATCAAAACCGTTCTGTACGGCTCGTTCCGCATAGGCCCGCTTCAGCTGCTGGAGCAGACGATTGGTGTCATAGGCTTTCATCACCGTGCCATCCACTGCAATCACCGGGCAATAGTTCAAAAACTCGCCCATAATTCGGCGGTCAGATTCATTAGCCTTGCCCGCTTTGGTAGACAGGGCCGCAGATTCCGCTACCATTTTCAAGGTGCGGTCGGGGGCAAAGTCAAACACATAGCAGCAGCGTTTAATCTTGCCGTCTTTGTTGCAGGGCGACTGTACCCGGAAGATGGTTTGCAGATAGTTGGCGGCAGAAGTGGAGAACGATCCGGCCAGCATAAACACAGCCGTCCACTCCGGCACCGTGACGCCGGTGGTCAGCTTGCCGCAGGAAAGGGTGATGGTGTAGCCGTCGTTTCCGGCACCGTTGATAGACTGCCGCACCTTCTGGAGCGCATCTTCGGAGCGTTCCTCTTCATCGCCGTCACCAGCCACATTGACAATATCAAATACACCGCAGCCAAAGACTGGGTGTTTCTTCATTAGCTTGCTCAGGGCCTTAGCCTCTTTGACGCCGGGAACCATCCAAAGGGCATGGCGGAACAGGTTGCGGTATTCTTCATTGGCATAAGGATAGTGGCTGTCCGGGTCGTCTTTTGTAATCAGGTTCAAAAAGCTCCAAACATCGCTTTCGTGGACGAAATCGCCCACCTGTGCAGTAGCTGGCATGGCCTTGTGGTCGTGCTTGATATCACCAGTCCAGACACGGAAAAACTCCCGGAAATTGAACGCCTTGTCCTCCAGCTCCACATAGCTTTTATCGGTCAGGATTTTACCCAGGTCGTAGGTGTAGATTTTTAGCTCCGGCAACTCGTCATAGGGATTGGAATCTCCAAAGTGCAGCTCGTCCCACTGTGCTTTGCGCTGCTGCTCCATCACATAGTCCCAGGTGTAGATGTTATCGTCAAATTCCTTGAGAATATTGAACGGCGTACCGGACAGGGCAAGAAACTTGGTATCGTAGCCGTTCCCTTCCTTGACCAGATTCTTGATGACATCATCGCCCAGGGCGGTGGTGGTTCCTTCATGGGCCTCATCTACGATGACCAGATCCCAGTCCAGAGAGAACACAGCATCGTTCTTATCGAATTTACCGCCAACGGTAGAAGAACCACGCAGATCCTGAATGGAGGCAAAGTAGACGAACTTTTTGCCGCTGTTCAGCAGATCTTCGATGGCAGCCCCATGGCCCTTGGAGCCGTAGGTGTAATCATCGGTATCATAGAAGATCTTCTGAAAATCCTCATACCAGCCATCGTCCACCACAGGTCGGTGAGTAACAATAATGGTCTTGGCAAAGCCAGACTTCTTAACCACCTGAAGGGCAGAAAGGGTTTTGCCGAAACGCATCTTTGCGTTCCAGAGCATCCGGCTGCCGGTTTTGAACTGTTTCAGCGTTTTCTCAATGGCTTCTTCTTGTTCCGGGCGGAACACGATGGGAGTAAAACCTGTACCTGCCCCCATGCCGGACAGGTTAGGCTGGCATTTCTTTACCGCTTCGATTGCTTTCAGGACGGTGGACAGATCGACCTCGAACCATTCTCTGCTGGTGGAGCTTTTCAGCTTCTTCTTGGGAATGCCGGAGTTCTCCAGCACCCGATGTACATCATGGTCACGGAAAGCCTTCAGTACCTGCTGTCCATCCTTGTCTTTAACGAGCCGAACAGCCAACTCGGTATGTAACAGCTGGGCAGAAATACCCGCTGTGTTTGTGTACTGCTTAATCCGGCTCAGTGCCGCCTGATTCAGCGCCTTACAGTTGGGGAACAGGGCATCAATGGAAGTGTCTGACTGAATCGTGGTATCACCAATTTTCAAAAGCCCTTTATGAGCCTCGTCATTGATGGCAAAAACATAAATCAATTTGTACTCAAAAGCAGTTCCAAATACGGTTTCCATTATCGTTCCCCCTTCACCAAAGAGTAGTATTCCACGATCACTTTGGATCGCCAATCTTTGATTTTGCACCGTGACTGTGCAGGTTTTTGCACAATCAGCATTTCTGTTTCTATAAAGTCAAACAGAGAAAGCTGGTTCATCTCTTCCTGAATATCACAGAGCGGCGGCCCGTAGGTGAGCCCATCCATCTGCCACAGATTCCAGGAAATGATGGTAGCCACTTTTTTAAGCTCATTGAGCGTAGGTGTGCGCTTCAGTGCATACAGCATATAGTCAATAAAAGTATACAGCAGGTTTTCTCGTGCAAGCAATAAGTTGTCACCTTGGAACTCAAAACCGTACACACTTTCATAAGCTCGATACGCCCATTTCAGCCATTCGCTTTCGTCGGAGGCATTTTCGGTCACAACACGCAGCTTGCGATCCAGTAAACCAATCCTGGAAAAAAGTTCGATAGGCTCACCGGTTACAGTATCATAACGGCTCACCAGATAGGGGGCCTCACCGCAGGAAATCTCAATTCTCCGTGCATCCACATACTGCTTCCATGTGTGCTGTTTATCATCAGGAAACACAATCCCTTCCGTTGCCGTCCAAGTGCTGTCTTGCGGGATATTAAATACATTAGGCCGACCAAACCAATGCTCGTCCACCAAGTTATTTTGGGCATTGCAGATCCAGGAAGGGGTAAACACCTCCGCTTTGTCTCTGGTGCGGCTGTTTTTTTGCTCATGTGCCTTTGCTACACGAGGCTGAATCAGCTTAGAATGAACGCCAGTGATCAGGCTGGCGTAGATTTGCTCTGTCGCTGCATAAAGCTCCCCATGGGAGATATAGTCACTGGTTGCCCAGATAATGTTCTCATTTGTCGTTCTGTCTTTCAGAAGGATATCAAGCAGTTCACGGCTGTATTGGGCAATATCTTCTTCGATCACATCCAGCTTTTCTTCAAATTGCATGATACGCCTCCTCTCTATCATTATGGCAACTCATTGTTGGGACTCCGGGATAAACTCAAGAATATCATCTACACCGCAGTCCAGAGCAATACAGATTTTCTCAATGGTCTGCATGGCAATATATTCATCCCGCTTCAGACGGGTAATAATGTTCAAACTGATTCCTGCTTGTTTAGCCAACTGATTATTGGTCATTTTCCGGTCGATCATCATCTTAAATAGCTTATTATACTGAACTGCCATAAGCATCCTCCAGTCTTTTACTGACTTATAGGTGTTTATTAAGTATATCACGAACTCGTGATAATTTCAACGAAACTTTGATTAACAAGATAGAGCCGTTCCTCTATGTTAAAAGAACGGCTCCTTGATTTTCTTATTGGTTTACACATCAAGCTTTTTTCAATAATTGTCCTTGTCGTTTTCCAAAAGCGCATAGACTTCTTTCATCAGCATTAACCCCAAAGAAAATCCGTACTGAAAGTGTGCTTCTAACTCCATACAGTGAACATCAATCACATGAGTGTGAAACTGGTTGACCAGCTTCATCTGCTCTTTAGGAAGTTTTTCCTCTAACTCGGTAAGCAGCTCTCCGGTGTGCCTATGTAGCTTGCGGTATTCTTTCTCATGAGGAACCACCTGTTCCGCGGGGTAGATATTGCCACAATATAAGTCATCTAACACCATCTCACAACACCTCTTTTGCATTATAGATCAGTTCGTGACGGACAATTTCCTCCGCACGGTTTCGGATGCTGTTCATGGCTCCAACCCACGCCAGCTGGTCACGGGCTTTCAATTCCTCCGTAATCCCCTCGGTTTCTTTCATCTGGGCAATGATACAATGCAGCCGGTTTTGTGCCTGGTCGTTCAGATCAGCCAGGTATACCCAGAGCTTTCCAGTCAAAATCAGGTCATTGTACTGGGCTGGATGGCACTGTTCCAGATAGGCTTTGTGCATACGGCCCCAAATCCCAATGGGGCGGCTTTCCTCCGGCAGCTGTAAGTCTGGGATGTAATAATCACCGACCAGCGTATAGCCGATGCCGTTTTCACTGGTTTTCTTCGGTAAGTGTTCCATAAGCGACCTCCTGTATTCGATTTTTCTCCGAATCCAGCTGATCGTGTCCCTGTTCATGTCAAATTCAAGGCAGCTGAACTCTTCATCAACAAGTATGGCATATCCTTTCCTAACTTCTGGTAATTCAGTCCGTGGGAGGTCTGCGCGCCCCGGTTCTCGCTTTGGTTGTAGCTGTCTATGGTTTCTTTCCCCAGCACATCCGCGATCTCCTTGGCGTTCTTGCCCCTGCCACTAAGGAAAAGCGTACAATCGCAGTTGTCGGAAATGATTTCCGCCGCGTCCTTGTAAATGGCTTTTAGCTGCGATTGGCTTTGCAAAATGATAGAAGCCGAGATTTCCCGGCTTCGGATGGTGGCGATCAGCTTGTCAAAGTTTGGTATCTGGCCGATGTTGGCGAACTCGTCCAGAATCAGCCGCACATGGACGG
>OGHJ01001665.1_pt1 | contig 22499 bp, 18 predicted proteins | sample 1571351 | NCBI WGS metagenome assembly OGHJ01 (sample SAMEA2582037, study PRJEB24529) | metagenome | biome: Human gut stool | place: China | collected 2011 | reverse complement strand
GAAAACGGCGAAAAACCGGGAGAAAAACAAAACAATCGTCAAATAGCACAAAATGTAAAAATTTTATAAAAAACTCTTTTATTTTTTCCGATATAGTGATATAATAAATAAATATGATATTATCAGGCATTTTGCAGGCAAAATAAAGGGTGGGTGAAAATACCTTGGAAAAATTTGTAATAAACGGCGGAAACGCGCTTTGCGGAACCGTTGATATTTCGGGCGCAAAAAACGCAGCCGTTGCAATCATTCCGGCGACTATTTTAATTGAGGACGAATGTATTATCGAGAACGTTCCCGATATTCAGGACGTCCGCATTATTTTGGATATTCTTTCTTCACTGGGCGCAAAAGTTGAAAAAATCAGCGCAAACACCGTAAAAATCGACGCTTCAACCTTGAATACATACATTGCGGAAAAGGAAATGGCGTCAAAAATGCGTGCGTCGTACTATCTTCTCGGCGCGCTTTGCGGACGTTTCAAAAAAGCAGCCGTTCCTCCTCCGGGAGGCTGTAATTTCGGCATACGTCCGATAGACCAGCATATAAAAGGCTTTGAGGCATTAAACTGCAAAGTTGAAATAAAGCACGGCAGTATCAACGTTGACGGTGAAAACATAAAAGGCGGTCAGGTTTATTTCGACGTTGTGAGCGTCGGCGCGACAATCAACCTTATGCTCGCGGCGGTGCGCGCACCCGGCGTCACCGTTATGGAAAACGCGGCGAAAGAACCGCACATTGTTGACGTTGCAAACTTTTTAAATTCAATGGGCGCAAACATAAAAGGCGCCGGAACAGACGTTATCAAAATCACGGGCGTTGAAAAACTTCACGGCGGAACATACGGCGTAATTCCCGACCAAATCGAGGCGGGAACATATATGTTCGCGGCGGCGGCAACGCGCGGAGATGTCACAATAAGAAACGTAATTCCCAAGCATCTTGAGGCGATTACGTCGAAATTTATCGAAATGGGCGTGGACGTTACCGAGGGCGACGACGAAATACGCGTGTGCGCAAAAGGAAATCTCAACAAAATCAACGTTAAAACCCTGCCCTATCCGGGATTTCCCACCGACCTCCAGCCCCCGATGGTTGCGCTTTTGACCACCGTAAACGGCACGAGCATTGTCACCGAAAGCGTGTGGGATTCGCGTTTTCAGTATGTTGCGGAACTTGAAAAAATGGGCGCGAAAATCACGGTTAACGGCTCGGTTGCGGTTATCGAGGGCGGTCACGCGCTCACCGGTGCGGACGTTAAATCGACCGACCTTCGCGCAGGCGCGGGAATGGTTATCGCGGCGCTTTGCGCAAACGGCACAACCGAGATTTTAAACGTTTATCATATCGACAGAGGATATGAAAATATTATAGAAAAACTCACAAGCTTGGGAGCGGATATTAAAAGAACAGATGATTAGGTTTATAACATTATTCAGCGGCAGCAGCGGAAACGCAACGCTGATTTCAGGCACAGAAACAAACATTTTAATAGACGCCGGAGTAAGCTGTGCGAAAATATGCGCGTCGCTCTCGGAACTCGGAATTTCGCCGAACGAGCTTGACGCAGTACTTATAACCCACGAGCACAGCGACCACGTAAACGGAGTGCGCGTGCTTTCAAAAAAGTTTAACATTCCCGTTTACGCAACCGAAAAAACGCTTGACGCAATGAATTTGTACGACGTTTACGCGCACAATCAGCGCGCGGTGAAATCGGGCGAGCGGTTTGAAATACGCGAATTTGAAATTTTTCCTTTCTCCATTCCGCACGACGCGGCGGACCCTGTGGGATACAGCGTTCTTGCCGAAAACAAACGGTATACCGTCGCGACCGACCTCGGACACATAAACGAACGGCTTTTAAAATGCCTTTGCAAAAGCGAGGTTGTTTTGCTTGAGTCAAATCACGACGTGGAAATGCTGAAAAACGGCCGTTATTCCTACCCTTTGAAAAAGCGTATTCTGTCCGATTCCGGGCATCTTTCAAACGAAAACGCGGCGTGGACGGCGACACAGCTTGCAATGTGGGGAACGGGCAAAATCATTTTGGGACATCTATCAAACGAAAATAATACGCCGAGCCTTGCATACGAGGCGTCGCACAGTATGCTGTGCAAAAACGGCGCGCAAATCGGGGGCGACGTGATATTAAAAGTCGCGCCGAGGAGCGGAATTTTGGAAATATAACAAAACACGGAAAGGGGTTTTAAAATGAGTACATACGAAATTGCACAAAGGATAAGGGAACTTCGCGAAGTGTGCGGGTACACCGAGGAACAACTCGCAGAAGAACTTGGAGTTGACGCCGAAACATATAAAGACTATGAAAAAACGGGCGACAACATTCCGATAAGTGTGATTTACGAAATCGCGAATAAATTTAAGGTGGATTTCACCGAAATCGTCACGGGTGTGAGCGCAAAGCTCGACACTTATCACCTTGTGCGAAACGGCGAGGGACGCGACGTTGACCGTTATCCGGGCTACCGTTTTTCCGACCTTGCGTATAAATTCAGCCGTAAAATTATGCAGCCCCTTCTGGTTACTCTCGACCCGTCGGATAAGCCTGCCGCGCTTGTTTCGCACGCAGGTCAGGAGTTTAATATGGTGGTTGAAGGCTCGATTGCAGTCGTCATTGAGGATGAGGAACTCATCCTGAAAAAAGGCGACACAATCTATTTTAACCCGAACTTAATGCACGGACAAAGATGTGTCGGCGACAAAAAAGCTGTTTTTCTTACAATAATTGCCGAATAGAAAAGGACGTGTTAAATAATGCTTCTTACAAGATTTTTACCGAGAATAGAATTTAATTCATACAAGGATTTTAAAGAAAACTACACGGTCAACGTGCCCGAAGATTTTAATTTCGGGTTTGACATCGTGGACGCGTGGGCAAACGAAGAACCCGGCAAAAAGGCGCTCGTTTGGTGCAACGACCACGGTGAGGAAAAAACATTTACCTTTACCGATATTAAAAAACTTTCAAATAAAACCGCCAACTTTTTAAAAAGCCTCGGCATAAAAAAAGGCTCGGTGGTTATGCTTATTTTAAGGCGCAGATGGGAATATTGGATTTGCGCGTCGGCACTGCACAAAATCGGCGCAATTCTTATCCCCGGTTCGCTCCAGCTTACAAAAAAAGACATAGTTTACCGCGCAAATGCGGCGAAAATCAGCGCCGTTATCTGCGTTAACGACGATTTTGTTATAAATCAGGTAAACGCGGCGCAGCCTCTTGCGGAGAGCTTGAAACATAAAATTGTTGCCGGCGAAAAACGTGACGGATACCCTTTCTTAAACGAAGAAATCGAGAAATTTTCCGACGTTTTCGACCGTCCGACAGGCGCGGACGCGACGAAAGTTACCGATAAAATGCTGGTATATTTCACGTCGGGCACAACCAAAGAGCCGAAAATGGTTGCGCACGATTTTTCCTATCCGCTCGGACATATCGTGACCGCAAAATACTGGCAGCAGGTGCAGGAAAACAAGTTACATATGAGCGTTTCCGACTCGGGCTGGGCAAAATTCGGCTGGGGTAAAATTTACGGTCAGTGGATTTGCGGTGCGGTTATTTTTGCCTATGATATGGACAAATTCGTGCCGTTGAAGCTTTTGGAGGTTATTTCAAAATACAAAATCACCACCTTCTGCGCGCCCCCGACAATGTTCAGATTTATGCTCCAGGAGGACGTTACAAAATTTGATTTATCCAGCATAAAACGCTGTTGTATTGCCGGCGAACCGCTTAATCCCGAGGTTTTCAGGCAATGGTACAATCTCACGGGACTGAAGCTTGCCGAGGGTTTCGGACAGAGCGAATCGAGCGTTATGCTCGCAAGCTTTGAATGGTTCGACCCCATTCCCGGTTCAATGGGCAAGCCGTCACCGCTCTATGACATAAAGCTTGTGGACAACGACGGAAATGAGCTCGGCGACGGCGAAGAGGGCAGAATTGTGGTTGACAATATCGACAAAAAAATGCCCGTCGGACTTTTTAAAGGCTATTTTATGGACGAGGAGCTTACAAAAGAGGCGCTCGGCGGTAAGTTTTACGACAGCGGTGACGTTGCGTGGCGCGACTCCAAGGGATATTACTGGTTTGTCGGCAGAAGCGACGACGTTATAAAATGCTCGGGCTACCGCATAGGACCTTTCGAGGTTGAGTCGGCGCTGATTGAGCACCCCGCGGTTGTGGAATGTGCCATCACCGGCGCGCCCGACCCGATAAGAGGTCAGGTCGTTAAGGCAACCGTCGTTCTGGCAAAGGGATATATCCCGTCGGACGAGCTTGTGAAAGAACTTCAAAATCACGTTAAAAAGGTCACCGCGCCTTACAAGTATCCGCGGATTATCGAGTTTGTGGACGTTCTTCCCAAAACTCTCGGCGGAAAAATCAAAAGAGCGGAAATAAGAAAGAAAAATCACGAGGCATAAAAAATGAGCGCAAAAAATTTGATTTACAATCATTTTTTTAAAAAATTTGAAAACCGAAAAATCGGAAACGTTGGCTGTGAACTTGAATTTCCGCTTGTTAACAAGTCGGGAAGCGACGTTGACAAAGCCTTTGCGCGCGGTATTTTCGACTATTTTTCCAACCGCGGTTTCAAGCGTGCCGAGGACGAGGGATACTTTTTTGAAAACGCGCACGGCGACGTGATTTCGTTTGACAATTCATACAATAATTTTGAATTTTCGCTTTGCTACGGCAACAATCTGTGCGAAATCAAAAAGCGTTTCGACGAATATTTTGCCGAGGCGCAAAACTATTTTTCGCGCGAAAATTATGAACTTATCGGGCGCGGAACAAACCCGAACAAAAGCACAATTTCGCAAAACAGAGCAGAATTTTCCACATACAATATGGTGGACGATTTTTTGAAAACCTACGGAAAAGACACAAAATTCCCCGATTTTCCGGCATATCTCTCGTCGGTGCAGACGCATCTCGACGTTGATTTGCAAACTCTCCCGACGGCGTACACATATTTTGCAAAGCTTGATTTTGTGCGCGCGATTTTGTTTTCAAATTCACCCGATTTTGACAAAAAAGGTTACCGCTGTTACCGCGATTTTTTGTGGGAACAGAGCGCATTTTCAAAGTGCAGCAACATCACGGGCAAGGTAGACGCGGAGTTTGAAACCGTGGATGCGCTTATTGGATATTTTCTTGAAAAAGATATGTTCAACCGCAAACGGGACGGAAAATATGAGATTTTTGCGCCCGTCAACATAAAAGAATATTTTGAAAACGAAAAGTACGGCGCAAAAGGTGACGACATTGACTGTTACTTATCGTTTAAAAACGTTGAAATTACCGCGCGCGGAACGCTTGAGGTGCGCAGTGACTGCACACAGCCCCTTAATTCGTCGTTTGCACCGTGTGCGTTCAACCTCGGGATTTTGTGCAATCTTGACGCGGCAATCTCCGACGTTGACGGATTTTTCGATGAAAATTCCATCGCAATGTCCAACGCCGAACTGCGGAATATCGTCGTGAGCGGAAAAAAACTCAACAAAATCTGCGACGAAGATATGTTGTCCGATTTTGTTTACGACCTTGTGGAAATCGCCGCCGAGGCGCTTGAAAAGCGCGGTTTAGGCGAAGAAAAACTCATCGAACCGCTGTATAAACGCGCGGTGACGCTAAAATGTCCGGCAGATGCCGAATACAACAACCAAAATGACACATTTTGACATAAAACAATTTTGAATACAGAAGGAATTACAATGTCCGAACTTATACAAAACAAAGAAAAATTATCAATGGACGCGCGCGTTCTGTCGTATCAAACCGACCGAAACGCACTGCTCAAACCGTCTTACGCACTGCGTTTTATGCAGGAGGCGGCGGCAGAGCACACCGATAAATTCGGTTACGGCACGCGCGTTTTATATGACGACAAAAAAATGTTTATCCTCATTTCGGTGAGCATAAATTTTGAAAAAATGCCTTTTTTGAACGACAATATTTTTGTGGAAACCTGGAGCTGCGGTCAAAAAGGCGTGCTTTTCACCCGTCCCGGCAGAATTGCGGACAAAAACAAGCAGACTTTGTGCATTTATTCGTCCAAATGGGTGCTTGTGAACACCGAAACGCGCCATATTTTAAAGCCGAATGAGGTCGGCGATTTTAACGTTGTTTTGTGCGGTGAAAAATACGACCTGCGCGACAGGAAAATCCCGCTGCCAAAGGAAATGAAGCTTGCGGGAGAGCGCGAAATCAGGTATTCCGACATTGACTACAACAACCACGCGAACAACTGCGCGTATGCCGATTTTGTGCTGGATTTTATCCCGTGCGATATGGCAAAAAAGCGCGTTGACAAGCTGGATATTTATTTTCATTCCGAGGCGCTTATGGGTGACAGACTCAAAATTTTCTGCGCCGAAAAGGACGGAATTTATTATTTCAAAGGCGAACACGAGCGCGGAATTTGCTTTGACGCGGCAGTTGAAGTTGCCGAAGTTTAAAAAATTTTAAAAAAAGTATTGACAAACGCAAATTTTGCGTTTATAATATCGTCAACGAGATAGATTAGAAAAGTTTAGTTTTAGTTTAAGTGAGTTTAGTTTAGGCGGAAAATCCGCACAGTTACAGGCAAATTGTATGCCTTGTTATTTATTATTTCCAAAAACTAAAACCGAACGGTGACTTTTCGTTCGGTTTTTTCTTATCTTCTCAAATAAATTTTAAAGGAGAAATCAAAATGACAAAAATTCCCTACAAAATCTATTTGACAGAGGACGAAATGCCTAAAAAATGGCTGAATTTGAGGGCGTTTATGAAAAACAAACCCGAACCGATTATCAATCCCGGGACAAAACAGCCGTGCACATTGGACGAATTGTCGCACATTTTCTGCACCGAGCTTGCAAAACAGGAGCTTAACGTAACCGACAAATATATCGAAATTCCCGAAGAAATTCAGTCCTTTTACAAAATGTACCGCCCCTCGCCTCTGGTGCGTGCGTACAATCTTGAAAAAGCACTCGGCACGCCTGCCGAAATTTACTACAAATTCGAGGGCACAAACACGTCAGGCTCGCACAAGTTAAATTCCGCGGCGGCACAGGTTTACTACGCGAAAGAACAGGGCATCACCAAGCTCACCACCGAAACGGGAGCAGGTCAGTGGGGCACGGCGCTCTCTATGGCGTGCGCGTTTTACGGCGTGGATTTGAGCGTTTATATGGTTAAAGTTTCGTCGCAGCAAAAGCCGTACCGCAGGGCGGTTATCGAAACCTACGGCGCGAAAGTTATCCCCTCGCCGTCCGACACCACTGAGGTGGGACGCAAAATTCTCGCGGAAAATCCCGAAACGGGCGGTTCGCTCGGCTGTGCAATTTCGGAGGCTACCGAAGTTGCAATGAAAACCGAAAACTGCCGTTATGTTCTCGGAAGTGTGCTCAATCACGTTTTGATGCACCAGTCGGTTATCGGTCTTGAGAGCAAAACCGCGCTGGACAAATACGGCATAAAACCTGATATTATCATAGGCTGTGCCGGAGGAGGTTCAAACCTCGGCGGACTTATTGCACCATTTATGGCGGAAAAAATCGAGGGCAAAAACGACATTAAATTTATCGCGGTTGAGCCTGCGTCCTGCCCGTCGCTCACGCGCGGAAAATACGCGTACGATTTCGGCGACACCGGCAAGCAGACACCGCTTATGAAGATGTATACGCTCGGCAGCGGATTTATGCCGTCGCCCAACCACGCAGGCGGTTTGAGGTATCATGGAATGTCCACCGTCATTTCAAAGCTTTACGACGAGGGATATATTGACGCGGTGTCGGTTGAGCAGACCAAAGTTTTCGACGCGGCGGTTATGTTTGCAAAAACCGAGGGCACGCTCCCGGCGCCCGAGTCGTCGCACGCGATAAGAGCCGCGGTTGACGAGGCATTAAAGTGCAAAAAAACGGGCGAGAAAAAGACAATTTTGTTCGGTCTTACCGGCACGGGATATTTTGATATGAGCGCATATCAGTCGTATTTAAACGGCACAATGACCGATTATATTCCCACCGATGAGGAACTTCAGAAAGGCTTCGACACTCTTCCCGAGATGTAAAAAAAGGCGACTAATTTTTAACAATTTGCAATACAAAAGGCGGTTTTAGCCACTCCTCAATAAGAAAGCATTGGTTTTGAAGCCGTATTTTAAATTCATACTACGTCAAAAACCTGCCATATGCGTCAGCATAACGGCAGGTTTTATTTCTTGTCTGAATTGTAAAATCCGATATTCAGAACTGCTCTGCACCTTAAAAACAAGATTTTTTGATGAATTTCAAGGCAAAAAAGTGAGTAATCCTGACGGATTGCGAGCTTTTTTAACGCAGAAAGGCGCGAAAAATATGTTTTTAAGGCAATGTTGTCTTATCGAGGAGTGGCTTTAGCCGCCTTTTTCTTTTTACCTTTTTCCGATATTTATGCCGACAATACCGCCGATTGCGCCGAAAATGAACGCCAAAACCAGCGACAGCACAAAATGCAGACCGAAATCCGCACCGGTGTAGATAAGCTCGCCGATTACCGTCAAAAGCGCACGGCAGATGACCGCGCAAATTCCGCCGTGCAAATATCCGCGCGACTGTGCGTTTTTCGCCGAAAGCACACCGCACACAAACGCGCATATTGCGTTCACAACCCCGACGGCGGTTTTTGAGAAATCCTCGTTAAACGGCGTATATGTAACAATCAGCGCGAGGATAAACAGCAGAACAAGCGCCAGAAGATACGAAAATCCCACCGCGAAAAATACGGTTTTAAGGCGCGTGCCTCCGTTTCCTTCCGCGGACGCAAATTCAATTTTTTTCAAAAAAATCACCCCGAATAACCTTTATATTACAAGCTTATTCGGGGTTTTGCATTTTAATTACAAATTTTTACGCTTCGTAAGGCTTGATAACCTCTTTAACCGCCCATTTTTCAATTTTGATGTGGGACACGTCCGCGCCCATACCCGATTCGATGATGAGCTTGTCGTCTTTTATCGCGGTGATTTTGCCGTGAATACCGCCGATTGTAAGGATTTTGTCGCCGACGGTGAGCTGAGAAAGCATTTCTTTAACAAGCTTGTCCTTTTTTCTCTGCGGTCTTATCATAATAAAATATAATACCACAAGCATAATAACGGGCAGAGCGAATGCGGAAATAAGGCTTCCGCCTGTTGCCGCCGCGCCGTTTGCCGCTGTTGCGGCCGGTTCTGCGAATACTGTTTCAAATAACATTTATAGCACCTCGTTTTTTTATTGGTAGTAAATATTATACAGTATATTTTTATTTTTTGCAATAGTTTTGACAAAATTATCCATAATTTTCACATAATAAATGTAGGGGGCGATGCCTACATCGCCCCGTCCAAACAACCGAAAACCCAAACGGGACGATGTGGGCATCGTCCCCTACAATATTTAAATACCGCGTATTACAAAACCTCTGAGGGGTAACAGGGGAACCGTCCCCTCGCCCCTCTTTCCCTTTTCCACAAAAAAATCGTACATTTTTGTGACTATCATACAAACATTTTAATATGACTTGATAAAAAATTATCAATTCTTGATATATCAAATTAAATATGTTATTATATTATTCGTGATATGATTAAATTAAAAAAATAACATAAATCTTCAATTTTTAATGAAAGGACTAACAAAATGAAAATTGCAGTATGTATAAAACAGGTGCCCGACACAAACAAAGTCGAAGTTGACCCCGTGACGGGCGTGCTGAAGCGAAACGGCGTCGATTCAAAAATGAACCCGTACGACCTGTACGCACTCGAAACCGCGCTCCGCTTAAAAGAACAGTACGGCGGTGAGGTGCGCGTTATCACAATGGGCCCTCCGCAGGCGGAGGCGGTGATATACGAGGCGTTTTCAATGGGCGTTGACGACGGGTATCTCATAACCGACCGTGCCTTTGCCGGTGCGGACGTTCTCGCGACAAGCCGTGCAATTTCGCAGGGTCTCAAAAAAAGTGGTGAATTTGACATAATCATCTGCGGAAAGCAGAGCACAGACGGCGACACCGCGCAGGTCGGACCCGAAATTTCGGAATATTTATCCCTTTCGTCGGTGACGAACGTTACCGAAATTATATCTGCCGACGCGAAAAGCATAACTGTGAAACGGACCCTTCCCCTCGCGGTCGAAACGGTGAAACTCGCCTTCCCGTGCCTCATCAGCGTGGAAAAAGACATCTACATTCCGCGTCTGCCGTCGTATCTCAAAAAACAGGCGACCAAAGACAAAGAAATCACCTCGTTCACGCTCGGCGACTTTGACGACACCGACCCTATGCACTACGGTTTGAACGGCTCGCCGACACAGGTTCAGCGCATTTTTCCGCCCGAAGTGAACGACAAGCGCGAAATGTGGCAGGGCGAAAGCGGTGAAATTGTAAGCAAATTCGCCGGCAAACTCAAAGAGCTGAAGTTCATATAAGGAGAGAAAAAAATGGCAAAAATTGTTTTTCATAAAGATAAAATCACCGACGTTGAGGCTTTTGTAAGGCTGTGTCCGTTCGGCGCGCTGAAAGTTGAGGCGAGCGGAGAAATTTCTGCCGACGCTGGCTGTAAAATGTGCAAAATCTGCGTTAAAAAAGGCCTTGGCGGTGCGGCGCTTGTTGAGGAAGAACCCGTCGAAATTGTAGACAAAAGCAAGTGGAACGGAATTGCGGTTTACGTTGACCACGAGGACGGAAACATTCACCCCGTGACGTTTGAGCTCATCGGCAAGGCGCGCGAACTTGCGTCTAAAATCGGACACGAGGTTTACTGCGTGTTTATGGGAAGCGGAATAACAAATTCCGCCGACGAACTTTTGCATTACGGCGCGGACAAGGTTTTTGTTTACGACGACGAAAAGCTTAAAAATTACATATCCGAAACGTACACCGCGGTGTTTGAAGATTTTATAAACAAGGTTAAGCCGTCGGCGATTTTGGTCGGCGCAACCACCGTCGGACGCGAGCTTGCACCGCGTGTGGCGGCGAGGTTTAAAACAGGCCTTACCGCGGACTGCACCATTTTGGACATAAACGGCGAAACCGACCTTATCCAAATCCGCCCGGCGTTCGGCGGAAACATTATGGCGCAGATTGTGACGCCGAACAACCGTCCCCAGCTTGCGACGGTGCGCTACAAGGTGATGAATTCACCCGAGCGGTCGGACGAAATCCACGGCGAAAAAATCATCTGCAAAATTGACGGCAGAAAGCTTGAAACCGCGACAGAGGTTCTTGAAATTTCGCCCAAAGAAAAGGTTAAAACCATTGAGAGCGCCGACGTTATAGTGGCGGTTGGCAGAGGCGTGAAGTCGAAAGACGACATCAAAATTTTTGAAAAGCTTGCAAATCTTCTCGACGGCGAAATTGCCTGTACCAGACCGCTTATCGAGGCAGGCTGGCTGGACGCAAAACATCAAATCGGTCTCAGCGGAAGAACGGTTCGTCCGCGCCTTATCATTGCGTGCGGAATTTCGGGCGCGGTGCAGTTTACCGCCGGAATGAACAATTCCGAATACATTTTCGCGATTAACAAAGACGAAAAAGCGCCCATTTTCAAGACTGCGCACTACGGCATCACGGGCGACATTTACGAGATTGTGCCGGCGCTTATAAAACGCATTGAGGAGGGCAGATAAAGTGGCAAAGTTTGACGAAAAAAATTATCTTGACATAGAAAAAATTATCCGCGACGGCGAGAGAGTGTTATACAAAGAGAACATCAACGAGGAATATTCGCACGACGAGCTCGGCAACGCTCACAGCGCGCCCGACATCGTTGTTAAAGCGCTCACAACCGAGGAGGTTTCGAGCATCGCGCGCTATGCGTACGAAAATGAAATTCCGCTCACCGTGCGCGGAAGCGGAACGGGACTTGTCGGCGCGTGCGTGCCTGTTTGCGGAGGCATTGTGCTGGACGTTTCGCAGATGGACAAAATTTTGGAGCTTGACGAGGAAAACCTCACAATCACGGTTGAACCGGGCGTTCTTTTAATGGAGCTTGCGCAGTTTGTCACCGAGCACGACCTGTTTTATCCGCCCGACCCGGGCGAGAAAACCGCGACAATCGGCGGAAACATCAGCACAAACGCGGGCGGTATGCGCGCGGTAAAATACGGCGTGACACGCGACTACGTGCGTCATCTTGAGGTTGTTCTGCCCGACGGACGGATTGTGAATTTCGGCGGAAAAATCGTGAAAAACAGTTCGGGCTACGCGCTCAAAGACCTTATGGTCGGCAGTGAGGGCACGCTCGGAATTATCACAAAAGCGACGCTCAAACTTCTTCCTCTGCCGAAAAAAACGGTGAGTCTGCTCATTCCGTTTAAAAACATTTCACAGGCAATCGGCACCGTGCCGAAGATTATCAAGGCAAAATGTATCCCCACCGCAGTGGAATTTATGCAAAAAGAGGTTATCGAGGACGCGGAAAGCTATCTCGGCAGTAAGTTCCCCGACTCCACCTCCGACGCGTATTTATTGCTGAAATTCGACGGAAACAGCAAGGAGGAAATTGAAAATTACTATGACGACACCGCGAAAATCTGCCTTGAAAACGGCGCAATCGACATATTTATATCCGACACCGACGAGCGCGACGAAACAATTTGGAAGGCGCGCGGAGCGTTTTTGGAGGCAATCAAAAATTCTACTACCGATATGGACGAGGTGGACGTGGTTGTTCCGCGAAGTTCGGTCAACGAAATGGTGGAATTTTCGCACGCACTGCAAAAACAGGTCGGCGCGAGAATTAAATGTTTCGGACACGCGGGCGACGGCAATTTGCACATTTACGTTTTAAAAGACGATTTGGGCGAGCGCGAATGGGTGGAAAAACTTAATTCCGCGATGAACGAGATGTATAAAAAAGCGAAAGAATTAAACGGCGAGGTGTCGGGCGAGCACGGCATAGGATTTGCAAAAAAAGCGTATCTTGCGCGGTCGCTTGACAGCGCGAACATTGAGCTTATGCGCGGAATTAAAAAGGTTTTCGACCCGAAAAACATCTTAAATCCGAACAAATTATTTTAAAAATAAATTTTACCTTAACACAAAAACCCTGCATTTCTAATGATTTGCAGGGGTTTTTGTTTCAAAATTATTATTTCGCCGACATCGCTCTGCCGAACATTGTAATTGCCTCAATGCGCGTAACCGTGTTCTGCGGTTTAACCGAGCCGTCGTCATAGCCTTTTATAATGCCTTTTTCAACCGCTTTTGCAATGTACGGCGCGGACCATTCAATTTTATCGGCGTCGGTAAATGCCGAAACATCCGCGTTTTCGTCAACCTCAATGCCGGACGCGCCGAGCAGAACCTTCACAAGCTCCTCACGCGTAATCGCGCCTTTCGGTTTAAACGTACCGTCCTCATAACCTTTCAAAATGCCTTTTTCAAAGCCTGCAAAAACGTACGCCGCCGCCCAGTCGGAAATCTCATCTTTATCGGCAAACGTAAGCTCGAAACTGTCGCTCAATGCGATATTCGCCGCCGAAACCGCAATTTTCACCGCTTCTTCACGAGTGAGCGCCGTGTCGGGATTGAGCATAACCTCGCCGTTTTCGTTTGTGCCTGCGCCCGAAATGATTTTCTTTTCAAACAAATCGTTTGCAAACGCGTATCCCCAGTGGTTTTTGTCAACATCGGCAAAATTGTGCAAAACCTCCTCGGTCTTGCCGTCATCGGTTTTTGTATCAGTATTTTCGTCTGTTTTTACGTCAGTATTCGTGTCGTTTTTGCTGTCACCGCCCGACACCGTGCCTGTGCTTCCGCCGGTACTTCCGCCCTTTGACGGTCTTGACGAACCGCCCGAAGATGAACCGCCGTTGCCCGAATTATCAGAATTGTCGGAATTATCGGAATTGTCGGAATTATCCGAACCGTCCGACGAAACCGTGACGGTCAAATCGTCAGCCGAAAGACATCTGTTATTCTGAGGGTCGTCCTCAACCGCACTTCTGATGTACGAATCGTCGAGATGGATTGTTGCCGAACCGCTTTTTACAGCCTCAAATTCAATCCAAATAAGTCTGCCGTAACCGTCCGCGTCCGCCTCAACGAACGGGTCCTGTGCTCCGGCAACCGACGTGTAGTTTATTTTCTGATTTTCCATATCTTTTGTAGAAATATTGGACGGTTTTTTGCTCGTATCGCAAAAATCAAATCCCGTAATTTTGAGATTGTCACTGCAATTTCCCACAATATGGAACGCGGTAACTTTTTCAATTGGTGTTGCGTCATTAAAATTTACCGCAATATTCACCTTAAATTTGTCGCCTACTTTAATATCGCCGTCGCCGTCACGCTCGATTTTTCCCGAAATTTTGGTATAAGTGCCGTACGAATTATCGGCAAAAACCGTGCCGAACGCCGACAAAACCAAAACCAAAGCGAGAATTACCGACAAAAATTTTTTCATAATATCCTCCCTGTTGATGTTTATTTTAAAACTTCCGCTTGAAAAACAAAACCCGCAAAAGCGGGTTTTGTCAATCACATTAAACCGAAATTATTCGGTTAAGCTTTTGTAAATTTTAAGTGCGCGCTCAAACATAGCAAACGCTTCTTCTCTTGTAACCGACTGCGCAGGTTTAAACGTGTTGTCCTCGTAGCCCAAAACGATACCGAGGCTAACCGCTTTCGAGATATAACCTGCCGACCAGCTGATTTCGTCAGCGTCAGCATATTTGATTTCGGGATTTTCGTCAACGCCGAAACCGAATGTGTTGATAATCATAGCAACAAGCTCTTCACGCGTAACATTGCCTTTCGCTCTGAACGTGTTGTCCTCGTAGCCTCTAACCATTTTGTTGGGGTGGTTTGCACCTGCCGCAACGTACGGAACAGCCCAGTCTGCAACGTCAGACGCGTCTGCAAAGTTGAGCGTTGCCGATGCGTCAACATCTAAACCGTAAGCCGAAACAGAGAGTTTCGCCGCTTCTTCTCTTGTGATAAGACCTGTCGGGCGAATGATAAGTTTGCCGTTTTCGTCTTTGCCGTAGCCGTCAACAAGACCCGATTTAACGAGCGCGTCAATCATATCGTGCGACCAACGGTTCTTTTCAACGTCGCTGTATTCGCTGTCATCGGTCGGCCGGTCGGGTTCAACCGGCTCACTGCCGTTAACAGTCGCCTCGATTGTGTAAACAACCTCTTTGCCGTCTGTACCTTTAACAGTGATTTCTTTCGGCTCGGTAAGGTCGAGTTTGTCGCCTTTTTTGTACGAAACCGAAACACCTGTGATACTTACGTTAAGCTCAATATCCGAAGCATCTGTGCCCTCGGGGAGCGTAATGCTGATTTTCTTCGTACCCTGGTCGATTGCAGTTTCTGCGCCGTCAACGTTTGCAACGGTTACTTTGTCAATCGATCCTGCCTTGCCGGGGTTGCGGACTGTGCCGGTCGGAACACGTTTTCCGCCGTCGTCGTTAACCTGATATGTTCTCTGCGAGAATACATCACCCGTTATTGTGAAATTGTCGCTGTCTGCTGCGTCAAACGCAGTTCTCACATACGAATTATCAAGCTTGATTGTGAGCAAACCCGTGCCGACAACTTCAAGTTCAAGCCAAATAAGGGTTGCATTGCTGTTTTCGTCAGCTTTAATCGCGTTGCCCTCTGTGTTGGGCATAACAACCGCGGTAAAATCAATATTCTGATCCGCAGTTTTGCTGTTGTGTATCATTTTGTTAAGGTTTTTGTAGCCGTCGGGAATACCGTCCTGAATTGCAGGCGCAGTTCCGCCGATTTCGGTGATTGCCTCATCAGCCGCAAAACCCGAACCAACAATTTTAAGGTTGTCCGACGTTGTGCCGAGAAGGTGGAACGCAGTAACCTTGTCCTTTGAAACGCCTTTCAAGCTCGCGCCTATGTAAACCTTTATAATGTCGCCTTTCATAATGCCTTTTGATGCATTTGAAAGTGTACTTCCTGCCTCGTCGAGCGTGCCGAAACTGCCCAAAAGGGTGTATTTCGAATAGGAATTTTCCGCAAATACGCTGAACGAAAAAACAGAAATAAGCACTGCAAATATCAAAGTTAAAGATATAACTTTTTTAGTATTTATCATATGTGTGTCCTCGCTTTTACCGATTGATATACTCTTAATAGTCCTTAAAGCGAGAGCAAAACTGCCCTCGCTTTAAGATATTCAGCTTTGATTTCCAAGCTTAATTACTTTAAAAATTGTACTGAAATTTTGCCGTTCAATCAGCAGAAATTATTCAACGATAAGACCTGCCGATGTGATTGTTGCGCCGAAGTATGTTTCAAATTCGTAAACCATTGTGATAATATCGTTAACGCTGATGTTTGCTTCGCCGTCTTTTGTGTAGAGGTCGCAGTTTACATTTTCTGCAGCAGCCTGACCGATTTTTGCAACGAGGTCAGCGTAATCTTTTGCATTGATGGATCCGTTTCCGTCCACATCGCCTGCATAGATAGCTTCTCTGCCTGTTGCACTGCTTGTAACATTCATAGTGTTTGTTTCGCTGTCGTATATAACTTTAATTTCAACTTCAGCTTTTGTATAACCCGGAACGTCTACCGAAACCTTGTATACACCTGCCTCAACTTCGAGGTCTTTAAGCTCAACTTTCTTTTCGGTAACAACAATGTTTTCTGCAGGAACCGTTACAACGTCTGTGCCTCTTGTAACTTTCAAGCCTGCTTTAAATTTGTCAGCGGCAGATGTAACGTCACCAAGTGTCTTAATGTCGAACGATGCATTGATTTTTGCAGTTGTGGGAACAACAACCTCTGTTACGATGATTCTCTCCTCATCGCCTGTGAACGACGGAAGATTTGCAATGTCGTCGCCCTCAACGGTTGTAAGTTTAAGCGTCTCAACCTTAACTACAATTTCAGCATCTTTATCAGCAGCAGCTTTAATTGTAAACGTACCGAGTACGTCTGCAGCTGTTCCGCCGGCATTTCTTATAACAGTAACAGTGCCGTTTTCCATATCTTCACTATGCTTATCGTAACCTGCTGCCGGTGTAAAGCTTACAAGTGTACCTGTACCTGTACCCGTGTTAGCAGAGATTTTAATCACAGCCGCGTAAACTTTGTTTGTGCCAAGACCTTCAACGCTGATTGCAGCATTAAAGTCTTCGCCTTTGTTTACTGTACCTGCAGGAGAAAGTGTAATTTTAGCGTTAGCGCTTATACCTACTGCAACAGCAAATTCTTTGTATGCGTCAGCAACACTTATGCATTTTTCCAAATATGTGATTTTAACAGTTTTGTTGTTCGCGTCAACTGTATCAATAGCAACAGTGTATTCGTCTGTCGGCAATGCACTCTGTTCAGCGCCGTCTAAAACGTTGTTTACATATTTGTCAGCAACGATTGTGAGCGCGCCTTTGATAGTGTCGTCAGTTGTGCCTGCAGGGAACATTCTTGTAGACATTGTCGCTTTAACATTTCTGTATTCGATAACATCTTTGAGTGTAATTGTTGCAGTAACAGTTTCACCTTTGTACGGTTCGCCTGCTTTGAGTGTAACTGTAACAAGACCTGTTGATCTTTCGATAACAACGCTCTCGAAGTTAGCAGGAGCAACTTCTTCAGTTCCGGTTTTAGAACCGTTTACATATTTGTCAGCCTTAACTGTCATTTTACCTTTGATGTCCTCATCGGTTGCAGTTGCTAAAAATGTTGTGTTTCCGCCTTCAAACTCGATAACATAATCTTTATATTCGGTTGTGTCGGGAGTTACACCAAAGATAAGTTTACCGTCTAAAGGAGTAAGCTCTTTTCCTGCAAATTCGCCTTTGAGTGTAACTGTAACGTAACCGTTTTCAGTAACATTTGCCGGATTGCCGTAGATTTCAACGTCGTAATCTGTGCCGAGAGTCAAAATAATGTTATCTTTTTTAACACCCTCTGTTTTTGTTGCAGTAACTTTTACAGCCGATTTAACTGTATCTGCAGGTGTGTTGTTTGCAAATTCAGTAGTTGTAAATTCAGCTTTAATGTTTGAATATTCAACAGGAATGTCTGTAAATCCTAATGTGATAGAGTCTATATTCGTACCTTTGAAGTAAACGAAGATAGAAACTTCGTTAGAGGTTGCAGATCTGCCAACGTTAACATATCCCATCTCAGCCGGAACAGCTTCAACACCGGCATCCGCACCGTCAACTGTCTTTTTGCCGTAAACAACGAAAGCATTTTTCAAAGTTGTGTCATCAAGATATTTTGCGTCATAAGCAGTTTCAACTCTTCCGCCTTCTACCTTGGCACCGTTAAATTCAACATGATCATATGTGTAATCTATCACAGCAGGAGCTTTAACCTTGTAGCTGAATGTTGCTTCTTCGTCTGTGCCGGATTTGATAACTTCGCCAGTCGCCAAACCTTTTGCAAATTTTACAGTAAATGTTTTAGCTGTGTGGTTAAAGTTAATATCCAAAGTTGAAACGTCTACATCGCTTGGCGCACCGTCAACAGTCTTTGTAACTGTAAGGTCAGCTTTGATTGCTGTTTCAAGTTCAGAATTAGAAAGTGTGTTTGCATACTCAAAATCTTCGTCAAAATCAGCAACAAATGTAGCGTCTTTTGTTGTAACACCGCCGCCGATAGCAAGAGTACCCTCAATTGTGAAAGGTGTTGTCAAAATGTCACCTGTGCCAAGCTCGGTCTCTATAACACCGATAGCCAAACCAACACCGCCGGCATTAGAGAACGAAACCGCACCCGAATCGCCGACTATCAATTTGTATGAAGTAATATCAAAACTTGTTACACCAATATTTGTGTAAATATATTCGCCGGTGTATTTATCAGCATTTGTAGGCGAGTCATAACCAACACCATCTGCCAAACCAACAAAAATATTCGCACCTGCTTTTGTGTTGAAAACAGTGTTCAACGTTGTACCGTCAACAACCGTTCTCTCAAAACCGGTTAATGAAAGCAAACTGTTTTCACCATCTATTAACGCATTTGCAACCGAAAGGTCAACAGAAAGGTCACGCAACGTTCCCGTCGGAAGATTTGCCGTAATCTTTGCATAAACTATAGAACCGGGTTCGGCAGTTGTAATTGCATTTGTAAGAGCTTCATCAGAATAATATGTAACAGTAAGTTTTTCTGCCCCGTTTGCCTCCGGAATATCAGCAATACCGGCCGCAAAAGCAGGAACAATCATCATAGAGAAAACAAAAACTATTGCTGTTACTAAACTGATAACTTTGTTAAAAGTTTTCATTAAGTATTTCCTCCTATAAAATGTTATTTTTTATAATGCAGTACGGCAGGAGAACACTCCTGCCATACCGATTATTCAGCAATAAACTCTATTTTGCCGCCAAACCGGACTTAACAGCCGTCAAGTCAGAGGTATTAACAACGCCGTCATCATTAGCGTCACCTGTAACTCTTCTCTCAACTGCAATGAATTCCTTATCAGCAGAAGTAATTGTTGCCATTGCGCCGTCTGTAACAGCAACATTTGTAAGAACTGTGTTACCGTAGTTTGTGAAACCTGTAGCAGATAACAAAGTAAATCTAACGATTACTCTGTATGTGCCGGCAGGAACTTCAACGTCAAATTTACCGTCAGCGTCTGTTACTGCAGTACCTACGATTGTTGTACCGTTTGTAACCATAACGAGTGCCGCAGGAGCAACACTGTAATTTTTACCCATTGCACGACGCTTTACAACACCTTTAATACCTGTTTTTCCGCCGGGTGCAACATCGGGAGTGATTGTAACGCCTTCAACAGTACCAACAACTTTGTCGCCGACTTTAACTGTAAATGTATAAACATTTGTCGCTGTTCCTGTCTCTGTTACTGTGAACTCGCCTGCTGTGAGGTACGAATCTGCGCCGTCTAAAGTTTTCTTAACTTTAACCGCGCCTTTAGCAGCCTCAAGTGTTTTGTATGCAGCAGTTTTGTCAAATTCTACAGCATATGTAGGTTCCGAAGGTGCAGGATCGTCAGCAAGGCTGATTTCCGTTGCGCCGGTTTCGCCTGCTTTTGTATAAGGAACAGCAGTTGTGATTTCGTCGCCGCCTACCCAAACGTTAACGCCGGCAGCGCCTACCGCATTTGCTCTTACTTTAATGGGAGCAACATAGTCAGCAACGGTTTTACCCTCGCCAACTGTCACTTGGTCGATAAAAACAATGTCATTGTTTTTTGCTTCTGCCGGTGTAACACCTGCTTTGAGAACAAGGATTGTAGCGTCCTTTCCGCCTGTGTAACCGTCTACGTTAACTGTTAAATTTCCCGAAGTTTTGTCATAAGCAACATTCGAGAATGTCGGTGCGGCAAATGCCGAAACGGCAAAGAGTACCGCAATCATTGTGAGAGCCAAAGCTCTTTTGAAAATGTGTTTCATAATCTTTCTCCATCTCCTTTTTTAATTTTTAAAACTTTTCGTATAAAAGACACTGCAAAAAACAGTTATTTTTCAAAATCCCTCCTTTTTGCAAAACAGCTTTATAAGGATTTAAAGCCATTTTTCCAATTATACAAGTTAATTATAAAGCCAGCAGCGCGATTTTTCAATAGCTAATTAAAATAATTTTGTATTTTTGTGAGTTTACACAAATAATCACCGTGTTTTTGTGCATTTACTCCATAATGTCCTCCGCCGCCGCAGTCGCTGCCACCGCACCGTCCGCACACGCCGTGATTATCTGACGGAGCGGTTTTTGGCAGATATCCCCTGCCGCGTAAATTCCGCGCTGTGACGTGCGCATATTACGGTCTACTATGATATATCCGTTTTCGTCGGTTTTGAGCGTGCCGACAGCGAGCGAATTTGTCGGCTCGGTTCCCACCGCAACAAACACCGCGTCGGTCGGAATGTCACGTGCTTCACCCGTTTTCACGTTTTTCACGCGCAGATTTTCCACAAAATCACCGCCCGAAATTTTTTCGGGAACGGTGTCGAAAATTATTTCGATTTTATCGTTTTTATACAGTTTTTCCGCATTGGAACGCGCCGCGCGAAACGCGTCGCGGCGGTGGATAATATAGACCTTTTTGCACAAATTCGCAAGGTAGAGCGCGTCCTCAACAGCGGTGTCGCCTCCGCCGATTACGCACGCGGTTTTGTCACGGAAAAATCCGCCGTCGCAGGTTGCGCAGTACGAAACGCCCCGTCCGCGGAATTTTTCTTCGCCGTCTATGCCAAGACTGCGCGGTTTTGCGCCCGTCGCCACGATTACCGCACGCGCGCTGTAAACATTCTTTTTGGTGGTGACCTCTTTTTTCGCGGTGTCAAGGCTCACGACGTCCTCAAATTTTATCTCCGCGCCGAACTGCCTCGCCTGTTTTTCCATTTGCATACAAAGCGCCGCACCGCCGATTTTGCCCGTGCCGATAAAGTTTTCGACCTCGCTTGTGGTTGCCGCTTGTCCGCCTGCAAAAAGGCGCTCGAGAACAAGCGTTTTCAGCCCTGCGCGCGCGGAATAAAGCGCCGCGTTAAGCCCTGCCGGACCTGCTCCGATAATTACCATATCATAAATTTTTTCTTCCATAGCTGTTATCTCTTCTTTCTTAAATTTATTCCTGTTCCGGAAGAGTATCACTGCCTGACATTGCAGAAGCCTCTACACTTTTTTCATCCTCTTCCGATAACATTTTCTCTTCCAGTCCTTCCGGACTGTTACTCAGCTCAATTTCACGCACCAATTTTAAATTTTTATCTACAAAAATCCGCACATAATCCCGTTTTTCTTCATCTGCATAAAGATAATAAGAAACTCCTTCTTCGTCCTCTTTTGTTTCATATTTTGCATCCGATAACGCTTCTTTCATACTTTCTTCATTCATTCCAAGCGTAATCCCTCTGTAAATCTGAATCGGCACTTTTGTCACATCAAAATCTCCATGCAGATTGGTAAGAAAACTATTTTTAATCGGAACTGCACTCTTAGAGTAATTATTCACAACACCATATAACGTCTGTCCGTCTTTTTCCAATGTTACATAGCCATGGCGTCCTGCCTTTACCGAAGTATCGGAACCTTCTTCATCGATTTTCCATCCGTTTTTGATAAATTCAGAAACCGGTGCCGGAAGCTGATAAAAATCTCCATCAAACTGCACGATAAAATCCAGTGGATTCTCTGAAAAAGCTTCCGGAGCCTGATAGTCACTCACTTCTTTTGGCACGTCTTTGCTGGTTTCTTCCGGTTCAGAATCCCTGTAATTTTTCAGCACTGCTTTTTCAAGGACTTCATCTTCAATGTCAAATACCAAATCCGCTTTCTTATAAATTCCATATTCATAGGTTACATAAACCCAGTCTTTTTCCTCATACTGGTCATCCGGGTCTCCATACGCATCTAAAACATCATCTAACGTGGATTCTCCCACTGTGATTTTTCCAGGCAGTTGATAAACCATATTATCCTTATCCGTATTTTCCAGTGTCACTCCCCCAACACTGCATGCGCCAAGCTGCTGTTTTTCTCCATCCAGATTCACAATATCCACAATCAGTTCTTTTTCCTCGTT
>OGHJ01001660.1_pt1 | contig 22526 bp, 17 predicted proteins | sample 1571351 | NCBI WGS metagenome assembly OGHJ01 (sample SAMEA2582037, study PRJEB24529) | metagenome | biome: Human gut stool | place: China | collected 2011 | reverse complement strand
GAAACAACAGTTACTGTACTTCCTGGGCATTTTTCTTTTAACTGAAGTGCTGCTTCAATTCCTGCTTTATCATCTGGGTTAATAATACTTGGAACACCATCACGGATCAGTGTATTTGTCTTTGGATCTAATTTTACTTCCGTTGTATCTGGTACTTGTTTTGCACAAACAACAATCTTCATTCTCTTGTCTCCTTCTTTCTTATCTTAATAATCCACCGCCAACGATCATCTTCATAGCTTCGGATGTACCTTCATAAATCTCTGTGATCTTTGCATCTCTGTACATTCTTTCAACAGGATATTCCTTCATGTAGCCATATCCGCCATGGATCTGCATTGCAAGGTTTGTTACCTCTCTTGCTACCTTTGAGTTATGAAGCTTACACATTGAAGCCTCTTTTGTATAAGGTTTGCCTACTGTACGAAGGTATGCTGCATGGTATACCATCCATTTTGCTGTTTCGATTTCTGTTGCCATATCTGCGATGTATCACTGGATTCCCTGAAGCTTTGAAATAGGTTTGCCGAACTGTACTCTCTGCTCGATATATGAAAGTGATTCATCAAGTGCACCTTCTGCAAGTCCGAGTGCGATTGCTCCTACACCGATTCTTGCTCCGTCAAGTGAGTTCATTGCGATTCCAAAGCCTTTGCCTTCCTGGCCTACAAGGTTTGCCTTGGGAACACGGCAGTCATCGAAGAAGAGCTCTGCTGTTTCTGAGCATCTGATACCCATTTTGTCTTCAATCTTACCTGTTGAGAAGCCCTTCATGCCTTTTTCTACAATGAATGCTGACATACCCTTTGCACCGAGTGAAGGATCTGTAAGTGCGAATACTAAGATAGCATCTGCTCTTGCTCCGCCTGTGATGAAGCATTTGTTTCCGTTAAGTACATATTCATCTGTTGCAGGATCATAAACTGCTGTTGTCTTTGCTGATGCAGGGTCTGATCCGGCACAAGGCTCTGTAAGTGCGAATGCTGTGTAGTATCCTTCTTCAGCAATACGAGGATAGAATCTCTTTTTCTGCTCCTCTGTACCGTATTTTTCAAGAGCCTGTACAAACATACCGTGTACGGCAAGGATTGTTGCTACCGCACCGTCTTTTTTAGCGATTTCTTCAATAGCTATCATTCTTTCGATGTCTGTTGCTTCGGGTCCGCCGTATGATTCGGGAACGCCGATTGCTGTAAGTCCCATATCTGCCATCATTTTGAATACATCTACAGGGAATACGTCTTTTTCATCATTTTCTTTTGCTCTGGGGCCGATTTCCTTTTCGGCAAGCTCCGCCTCTTTCTCCTTACGGGCAATATCGGCGTTTGTGCGCGCAATCTCGATGGTCTTGCGCTGGTTCTCCTGCTGATCCTTGACCTTGGCGCGGCCTACATTCATGATGCCGCCGCCCGCGCCGCCGCGGTACATCGACATGAACAGCATACCGATGCTGCCGATCATTGCGACGTAGAAGATGATCTCCAACCAGGGAATGCTCGTCTTGGCGGCGACGTAGTCAAACACCATCGGCGCATCCGGGTTGGCCGCGTTGTACTCGTCAACAAAATCGGAGATCTTGCCGGTGTTGAAGTCGCCGCCGTAGGGCAGCTTGTAGGTCATATAGACGGTGCCGCCGTTGGCGGGCAGGGCGTTATCGCCCGAGCTGTACACGCCGGTCAGCAGACCGCCGGTGGGCAGGCTGGCTGCAGCGTTGGACTCCGGCAGAGCAGCCTTACCCTCCTTGAGCCACAACTCCAGACTGCCGGTGCCAAGGTCCAGACGGAACGATGTCACCTGCTGATTTTCAAAGTAATAGTAAATCTCGGAGTAGGTCGTGTCCTTGCTGCCGGACGCTGCCAGCAGCGGCGAAAGGCTGACGATGAACAGGACCAACACCATCAGGACGGCTACCACGAGGATGCCGCTGAATTTCGGTTGTTTTTGCTTCAAGAAATCAACTCCTATCCGGTGTGCACACCGGGCATTTTATCATTCGCCGGAATATACTTCCGGCTTAAGAACACCCACATAGGGCAGGTTGCGGTACTTTTCGTCGTAGTCCAGACCATAGCCGACCACGAACTCATCCGGCACTTCAAAGCCGCAGTAGTCCGGCTCGATGTCGGCCATGCGGCGGCTGGGCTTGCTGAGGATGGTGCAGATCTTCACGCTGCCGGGGTTGCGCATTTTCAGCACCGGAACCAGCTTGGACAGCGTGATGCCGGTGTCCAGAATATCCTCAACGATCAGCACGTCCCTGCCGGTCAGGTCGGCGTCCAGGTCCTTGATGATCTTGACAAGGCCCGTGGAGGACGTGTTGGCACCGCCGTAGCTGGAAACGACCATAAAGTCGATGGCGCAGGGAATCTGAACCGCGCGCATCAGGTCCGCCATAAAGACGACGGAACCCTTCAGGATCGAGACCAGAAGCAGGTCTTTGCCCGCGTAATCGCGGCTGATCTGTGTGCCTAGCTCGTTGACCTTGGCCTTCAGCGCATCTTCCGATACAAGAATGTGGTCAATATCATTGTCCATGCTGTACATCAGAGTTATGCCTCCCCTGTTTTTTCTGTCCGCACCGTCAGTACCTCGTGGGTGTACTCATCGGGGGCACATCCCTCGGCAAAGCCGCAGCCCCACAGCCACAGCACCTCACTGCCGTCAGCCAGCAGCGGCAGCAGCGGCCTTTCGGCCTGCGGTATGCCAAGTTCATTATAATATTTTTTGAGTGTTTTTCGCAGATGGCGTCCTGCCGGGCGGAAGAAGTCCCCCGGCTGCCGTGTGCGCAGAATAGCATTCCTCTGTATTTTAGCACAATCTGCGCAACAGTTTAAGTCTTTTTTGAAAATTGGTTGATTTTTTAGAAAATCTTCATACTTTACGACCTGAAATTTCACAAAATAACCACCCGGAAGGTAAAAATCACCCGGTTCAAAGGGCTGCGGCGGCGCGGGAAGGGTCTGAGAGCCCTCCCGCGTCAGGCAGACGAGCAGGCCGTCCTGTATTTTATAGTTTACGTCCGGGGTCAGCTGAACAGCACCCTCCCCCTTTAAAACAAGGAAGTGCAGCAGGCTGATATACTTTTCCTCGGCGTCGCGCACGGGGCTGACCAGCGCGTGCAGCGCGGCGTCCAGCACAGGTCCCTCGGCGCGGCGTAGGACTGTGACATCATAGCCGCCCGGCACAGTGGCCGCCTGCAGAAGGGCGGCGGCCTCGCCGGTAAGCCAGTCGTCCAGCGCGCGCATCTGGCGGCAGAGCCGCGCAATGCTGCGCTCGGCGGCAGGGTTGGCGTATTGCAGCGCCGGGATGGCATCATGCCGGATGCGGTTGCGCGCATAGACGTCCTGGTCGTTCGTCTCATCCCGGATATAGTGTTGCCCCAGCGCGGCACAGTATGCCTCGGTGTCGGCGCGGGTCAGGCAGAGGCAGGGCCGTACATAGCAGCCGCGGCGCGGCGGGATGCCGGTCAGCCCGTGCAGACCCGTGCCGCGCGCCATGCGGAAAAGCACCGTTTCAGCCTGGTCGGACATCGTGTGGGCCGTGGCAATGACGGCCTCTTCCCGCGCGGCCAGCTCATCGAACCAGCCGTAGCGCAGACCGCGGGCCCAATCCTCGCTCGGGCGGGGCGGCACCTCTATGCCTTCCTGCACGGCGTCATACAGGAACAGCTCCACGCCGTTCCGGCGGCAGAAGTCCGCCACAAAGTCGGCATCGCGGCGGGCGGTCTCGCCCCGGATGCCGTGGTTGACGTGGGTCGCCAGCACCTCGATTTCCAGCGTGCGGCGATGGCGCAGTAAAAAAAGCAACAAAGCCATCGAGTCTGCCCCACCGGAGCAGGCCGCAATGACTCTGTCGCCAGACTTGAACAGACCCTGTCGGCGGCAGTTGTCCAACAGAGCCTCATCCATACGCTGTACAGTTTTTTCCGCGTCAGAACTCATGGGTCACATCCAGATTGCTGAAGCGCGTGTGCGCGCCGTCCCACCCCAGACGGACAACGCTCGTCTCGCCGTGGCGGTTTTTGGCTACGATGCACTCGGCCTCATTCTCATTGGCCTGGTTTTCCTCGCCGTTCTGGGCATTGTAGTAGGCCGCGCGGTAGAGGAACAGCACGATGTCGGCATCCTGCTCGATAGAGCCGGAGTCGCGCAGGTCGGAAAGCTGGGGCCGGTGATCCGAGCGGCCCGTCGTCTTTTCCGCAGCACGGGACAGCTGGGAAAGCGCGATGACCGGTACGTTCAGCTCTTTGGCCATGATCTTGAGGTTCCGGGTAATATCACTGATCTCCTGCACGCGGCTCTCGGTGCGCTTGGCACTCTGCATCAGCTGCAGGTAGTCGATGATAACGAGCCCGATTTTTTCCTTCTTGGGATCCTGATTGATCGTGCGAATTTTTGCCTTGATCTCCGGCACCGAGATGCCGGAGGAATCGTCCATGTAAATCGGAGCGTTGTAGAGCAGCGATGTGGCCTGGGCAAAATCGTTCCAGTCGGAGTTGTTCAGGCGGCCCGTGCGGAATGCCTGGCTGTCGATGTTCGCCGTGCTGGAAAGAATGCGGTCCGTCAGCTGTTCGCAGGTCATTTCCAGACTGAAAATGATCGTCGGCACCTTCTGCTGGCGGGCAACGTTTGTTGCAATGTTCAGCGCAAACGAGGTCTTGCCCATACCGGGGCGGGCGGCCAGAATAATCAGGTCCGAGCGGCCCAGCCCGGTCAGGACCGTGTCCAGATAGTTGAAGCCCGTGGGAATACCGGCGAACTTGTCGCGGTCCGCGCCGCTCAGCTTCTGCATCGTGTCGATGACCTCGAGAATGGACTCGCGGATCGTCTTGACGCCCGACTTGTCGCGCCCGGAGCGGATGTCGTAGATCTTCTGCTCCGCGCTTTCGAGCAGAAGATCGGCGTCCTCGCCGGAGGCGGTCTCGTTCAGGATGGACCGGGCGGCGTCGATCAGGCGGCGGCCCTGGTACTTCTCCTTGACGATCTTAAAATAGGAATCAACGTTCGAGACCGAGGGCAGCGTCTCGGCGATGCGGGCCAGATAGACCTTGGCGTCGTCGGCGCTGGCAAACGTCTTGTTGCTGGCAAGCGCATTGACAAGCGTGACAATGTCAACGGCCTCGCTCTCGGTGTAGAGCGAGCGCATCGTCTCATAGATGGCGCGGTTCTGGTCCGAGTAGAACATCTCGGGCTCCATGTCGGTGATGAGGCGGTTCAGCACCGTTTCATCCACCAGCGCCGCGCCCAGCACGCTCTGCTCGGCCTGCATGCTGTAGGGCATCTGGATGCCCAGGCTGGCAAGGCTTACTTCTTCATTTTTCGGCATAGCGGACATCCTCCTTCCCTGCCAGACGGCAAATTACAGCTCCTCGACCTTCAGCTTGAAGGGCGCGACGACACCGGCGTACAGGCGCACGGAGGCGTCATAGCTGCCGAACTCCTTGATGGCGGAAGGCAGCTCGACCTTCTTTTTGTCGATTTCGGTGCCGGTCAGGGCGGTCAGCAGCTCGGCAACCTCCTTGCCGGTGACCTTGCCGTACAGCTTGCCGGATGCACCGCCCTTGACCTTGGCGGTCACGACCTGGCCCTTGATCTTGGCGGCCAGCTCCTCTGCGGCGGCGCGTGCCTCGGCCTCGTGGTGGGCCTTAGCCTCGCTCTTGGTGCGGGCCTGGTTCAGTGCTGCGGCATCCGCGGGGGCTGCCAGGTTGCGCGGGAACAGGAAGTTGCGGGCGTAGCCGTCCGAAACCTCGTGGATCTCGTCTTTTTTGCCGATGGTCTTGACGTCCTGTTTGAGAATGATCTTCATAAGGGTTTCCCTCCCAAAATTTTTATCACAATTACCGCGCAGTATTTTCCTTTTGCGCCGCGCGGTAAAGGTCGATTTGTTCACGGATGCGGTGCTCCGCATCCTGCAGCGTGCAGTTCTGGAGCTGAGCACCCGCCATCATCAGATGGCCGCCGCCGCCCAGCGGCTCCAGAATGACCTGCACGTTCAGTGCGCCCATGCTGCGTGCCGAGATATTGACGCCGTCGTTTTTGGCGACTGCCACAAAGCTGGCGTCGACGCCGTTGATAGTCAGCAGATCGTTGGCCGCCATCGGCAGCACAACGTTCATACCGGCCTCAAGCTCGTCCGACAGGGCAATGGCACAGCCCTTGTATATGTAGGCCGCCTCCACAATGTGGGCGCGGGCCTCGTACTCCTCTTTTGAGGTATTGAACAGCAGCTTGGTGTCAGCCGTCTGGGCACCGCGGCTGCGCAGCCAGGCGGCAGCCTCAAAGGTTCGCACGCCGACATGCAGCGCAAAGCTGCGGGTGTCCAGCATGATGCCGGCCAAAAGTGCCTGGGCCTCCAGCGGGGTGATGTTGTTTTCCTTCGGCATGAACTGCAGAAGCTCACACACCAGCTCGCTGGCGCTGGACGCATAGGGCTCATGGCAGATCAGCGTCGGGTTGTCGATGTGGCCCACCGCCATGCGGTGGTGGTCGATGACGACGACGTGCTTGCACTTTTCGTAGATCTGCTGGCTTTCCAGCAGGCGCTTCTGGTAGGTATCGACGACGATCAGCAGCGTATTCGGCGTGATGACGTCGAGCGTCTGATCGGGTGCGATAAAGTCGTGGCCCTCGCCTGCATCAAGAAAAGTCTTGAGCAGCGGCCCTGCGAGCGTAGCCTCGCTGTTGATGGCGATGACCGCGGGCACATCGCACATTTTGCAGATGCGCAGCACGCCGATGGCGGAGCCGACGGCGTCGAGGTCACTCATGCGGTGCCCCATGATGATAACGCTGTCGCTGCGCTTGATGAGGTCGCACAGCGCGTTGGCAATAATGCGGCTGCGGACGTGGCTGCGCTTCTCGACGCCGTGGGAGATACCGCCGTAGAACTCAAAGCCGTCAACGGTCTTAACGGCGGCCTGGTCGCCGCCGCGGCCCAGGGCAATGTCGATGCTCTCGCGTGCCATCTGGTGGCATTCCTGCAGGGTCTTTCCGCCGTGGCCGACACCGATGGACAGCGTGGTCAGCCCGCCGGGATGCAGCGCACGGACCTTATCGAGGATGTCAAAGCGCTCCGCCAGCATCCAGCGGACGTCACGCTCCTCCACCACTGCGATGTAGCGGCTGTTCGTGACCTTGCGCAAAAAGCCGGTGCTGCGCCCGATGTATCTCTCCAGTAGGCTGTTGATGGCCTCCAGCTCCTTGGCCTGCTCACTGTCCTTCATATCGTCAAACAGCTCGTCATAGCTGTCGATGACGATGATGAGACAGGCCGGGCGGCTCTCGTTGTACTCATCGAGCGTTTCTTTATAAAGCGTATCATTGATGAGATACACAAGGCTGGCCCCGCGGCTGCCCTTGGCTGAGCCTGCATAGGCCGTAAAGCGGCGCTCCCCCACTTTCAGGTCCTGCCCGTGCGGGCGGGAGCAGACAGCCAGATCCAGCTCCGGCAGAACGCGATTCACCGGGCGGGTCACCGCGTCGTAATCGTTCAGCACATCCTGCCTGAAATACTGGTTGTACCACAAAATGCGCCCGTCATTGACAAGCACCGTGGGGATGGGCAGATTTGCCAAGCTGTACTGGATACGGCTGTTCTCAAAATCGGTGCTGCAAAGCTGTCTGGCCAGAAACGCGCGCAGGCGGCGGCGCTGGTAGAGCACTACACAGAGCGCGATCAGTACCAGCACCGCAGGCACGGCCAGCAGGGCAGGCTGCGTCAGGGCCACCGGCACGGCCATCGCGGCGATGGCGACCAGCAGCAACAGCAGCAGAGCGGCAATATCCAATCCATCCTTGTGTTTCATCGTACACTCCCCTGTTCAGGAAAACAATTACACTTCCAACAGAATTGGCAGGATCATGGGGCTGCGCTTGGTGCGGCGGTAGATATAGCTCGACAGCGCCTCGCGCACGCGGGCTTTGACGCTGGCCCAGTCGTGCAGGTTGTCGGCCAGGCTGCGGTCCAGGGCCATCTCCACCTGGGTGCGGGCTCCCTCCATCAGCTCCTCGCTCTCACGCACGTAGACAAAGCCGCGGCTGACAAGATCAGGACCGGAGAGAACCTGTCCGTTGCTGCCGTCGATGGCGGCGGTCACAATGATGATGCCGTCCTCCGACAGGTGGTGGCGGTCACGCAGGACCACGTTGCCTACATCGCCGACGCCGTAGCCATCGACCATCACAGCGCCCGCCGTAACAGTGTTCTCAACGGTCATGCCATCCGCGGAAAGGCGGATGTTCTGGCCGTTCTCGGCGATATAGATATTCTGCTTCGGGATATAGCCCAGATGCTCCGCGGTCTCGGCGTGGCGCTTGAGCTGCTTGAACTCACCGTGCACGGGCAGGAAGAACTGCGGGTGGGCCAGCGTCAGCATGAGCTTCTGCTCCTCCTGGCAGGCATGGCCGGACACGTGGGTGTCGTACATATTTTCGTAGATGACCTCGGCCCCGAGAGTCAGCAGGCCGTTGACGACCTTGGTGACGGTCTTTTCATTGCCGGGGATCGGGCGGGCCGAGATGATGATGAAGTCATTGGGGCCGACGCGCACCTGACGGTGGCTGGCCTGCGCCATGCGGGACAGCGCGCTCAGCGGCTCGCCCTGGCTGCCGGTGGTGATGAGCACGACCTTCTCCGGCGGGTATTTGTTGATTTCGTCAATCGTGATAAGCACATTATCCGGCGCGTGCAGGTAGCCCAGCTCGCGGGCCATCTCGGTGTTGGAGACCATGCTGCGCCCGCTGACGGCGACCTTGCGGCCCGACTCAATCGCCAGGTCGATGATCTGCTGCACGCGGTAGATGTTGGAGGCGAACGTTGCCACGATGATGCGGCGCTTACCGGCCTTGACAAACAGGCGGCGCACGCCTTCAGCGACGGTCTGTTCAGTGGCGGTGAAGCCCGGGCGCTCTGCGTTGGTGGAATCTGCCAGCAGCGCCAGCACACCCTTGCGGCCATACTCGGCAATCGTGGGCAGGTCGGTCACGGCGTCGCCGGACAGCGGCGTGTAGTCGACCTTGAAGTCGCCGGTGTGGATGACCACGCCCGCCGGGCAGTCGATGGCGAAGGCCAGCGAGTCCGGGATGGAGTGGTTGACGTGGATCGGCTCAACGGTAAAGCAGCCGAGCGTGACCTTCTGGCGCGGGCGGATCTCATGGAAGATCGCGCTGGACGCAAGGCCGTGCTCCTCGAGCTTGTTCTTGATAAGACCAATCGTCAGCTTGGCGGCGTAGATCGGCACATTGAATTTTTTGAGCAGGTACGGCAGACTGCCGATGTGGTCCTCGTGACCGTGGGTGATGAACAGGCCCTTGATGCGGTCCCTGTTCTCGAGCACGTAGGTGAAGTCCGGGATGACCAGATCGACACCGAACATATCGGCATCCGGGAACACAAGGCCGCAGTCAATGAGGATCATGTCGCCCTGGCACTCATACAGCGTAATGTTCTTGCCGACCTCGCCGAGGCCGCCCAGCGGGCAGATGTGCATCGGGATGGCCGGGGTCATCTCAAGATACTCCGGGTTCTTAGGACGGCGTCCGCGGCGCTGGCCCTGGGGGCGCGGTGCGGCAGCCTGACCGTTCTGGGGTGCAGCGCTGTTCTGATTCTGGCGCGGGCGGCGCGGACGCGGAGCCGGGATGCTCTGCGCGGCGGCGTTCTGCTCGGCAGTGGCCGGGGCCGCGGGGCGCGGGCGGCGGGGGCGGGGCTTGTGCTGCGCGTTGGCAGCGTTCTCACCCTGGGGCTTGGGTGTGCGCGGCTTGCGGGTATGGGGCGCACTCTGGCCGTTCTGGGCAGACTGTGCGGTATTTTTACGTTTTGGCTTGAACTCTTCCATCGAAAACCTCCGAATCGTCGTATTTCCGGGCTGGTGCCTGCCATCTGCAGGTACCGGAATCCCTCAAAAGCGGTTGCGATCTATGTATTTTAAGAGCGGATGCTCCTATGCCTAATGGAATGGGCGCGGAAAGCCCGCCTGAAAAGACGCGGCCAGGCCCGATAAAACACACAATGCAATTACACTCTATTATAATCGGAAATGGCGTCTATGTCAAATATCTTGCCTTATGAAGCCCAGCTTGCTATAATAGTAGTATTATAGACCAGAATACGGAGTACAACGCATGAAGCATATTGAAATTTATACCGACGGTGCCTGCAGCGGCAACCCCGGCCCGGGCGGCTGGGGCGCGATCCTGCGGTTCCGCACGGCGCAGAAGGTGTACGAGAAGGAGCTTTCCGGCGGCGAGCCCAACACGACCAACAACCGCATGGAGATGACCGCCCTGCTGGAGGCGCTGCGCCAGCTCAAAGAGCCCTGCGCCATTGACCTGTACAGCGACAGCAAATACGTCATTGACAGCCTGCAAAAGGGCTGGGCCAGAGGGTGGCGTGCCCGCGGCTGGAAGAAAGCAGACAAATCCCCCGCCCTGAACCCGGATCTGTGGGCCCCGCTGCTGGCCGAGAGCGAGAAGCATGAAATCACCTACCACTGGCTGAAGGGCCACGCCGGCCATCCCGAAAACGAACGCTGTGACCGTATGGCTGTGGAGCAAAGTAAGAAATACGGCGGGCGTCAGGCCTGACCTTGGCATAAGGAGAGAAACATGGACGGTTTTAACACATTTGAAAAGCAGGATAAGGTCCTGCTGGGACTGAACAGCGGCAGTGACGCCGCCGCAGCCATGCGCATTTTGCAGCAGCAGGGCTTTGCGGTTCAGACATTCACGGCTGAACACGAAGTCACGCCAGCCGGGCTTTTACAGCTGCTGGCCGACAAGGCTGCCGAGCTGGACTGCGCGTTCATTGCCACCGGGCACTATGCCCGCATCGAGGTGGACGGCGAGGGGCTTTCTCACCTGCTGCCCGCCGCGGACGCCGAGGCAGACCAGAGTGCCGCGCTGGCAGGTCTGCCGCAGGAAGTGCTGGCTAAGCTGGTGCTGCCGCTGGGCGAGTTTACCAAGGCAGAAGTGGCGGAGATGCTGGCGGAAGCAGCAGAATAAAGCAGAATAAGATTTAATAGAAAAAGCTCCTGTGCGGGATTGGCACAGGAGCTTTCTTTTTTTGCTGCACGGGCGGATATGGAATCCGCCCCTACGGGATACAGCATATCAACAAATCACAATTTTATCTTGCCGAGAAGGCAGGGGCGAACAATGTTTGCCCCTGCAGAGCGTTATTGGATCGAACGCACCACCGCTAAAACTTTATTTTTTCTTTTTATGCTTCGGCCAGGGCCACCATTTACCCTCTTTTTCGTGCATCCAATGGGCGAGCGGATAGAAGATCATGGCCAGACCGCCCAGCAGAATCAGGATGTACAGCCAGCCCGCAAAGTCAAAAATCACATCCAGTGCGGCCAGCGCAGCCAGAAAGAACCCGGCGTACATCATGAACTGGCCGTTGTGCACCACATAGCCGTTCCAGTTTTCTGGTTTGATCTCGTCGCGGCCCTGGTCGCCCCAGACATTGGGGTTCTTCATTGCGGAGTAGCCGTAAAACGCCAGCACGATGCCGATAACAAAAAGGAATTCAAACAATGGGGTGTCCTCCCGAAGTTATTTTTTGAAGAAGGGGCTGAAATCAAACGTTGCAAAGTAGTCCTCCGGCGTCTCAGCACGGCGGATGAGCTGGTGGGAGCCGTCCTCCTTCAGCAGGACCTCGGCACTGCGCAGCTTGCCGTTGTAGTTGTAGCCCATCGAGAAGCCGTGTGCGCCGGTGTCATGGATGTAGACAATGTCGCCGATGTCGATTTTCGGCAGCATACGGTCAATGGCGAACTTGTCATTGTTCTCACACAGACCGCCGGTGACGTCGTACTTGTGGTCGCAGGGGGTGTCCTCCTTGCCCAGCACCGTGATGTGATGGTAGGAGCCGTACATGGCGGGGCGCATCAGGTTGGCCGCGCAGGCGTCAACGCCGATGTACTCCTTGTAAATATGCTTCTGGTGCAGCACGGTGGTGACAAGTGCGCCGTAGGGTGCCAGCATGAAGCGGCCCATCTCGGTGAAGATGGCAACATCACCCATGCCGGCGGGCACCAGAATCTCCTCAAACTTCTTGCGCACGCCCTCGCCGATGGCGGCAATGTCATTGCTGCGCTGGTCGGGGCGGTAGGCAATGCCGACGCCGCCCGAAAGGTTGATGAACTTGATTTTTGCGCCGGTGCGCTTGTGCAGGCGGACGGCCAGCTCAAACAGGATACCGGCCAGCTTCGGGTAATAGTCGTCAGTCACGGTGTTGCTGGCCAGGAAGGAGTGGATACCGAACTCCTCGGCACCGGCAGCCATCAGTTTTGTGTATGCCTCGGCCATCTGGTCCTCGCTCATGCCGTACTTGGCATCACCGGGGTTGTCCATGATACCGTTGCCCAATTCAAACACACCGCCCGGATTGTAGCGGCAGCATACGGTCTTGGGCACACCAGCAACCTTCTCGAGAAATTCGACATGGGTCAGATCATCCAGATTGATGTACGCGCCGAGGTCGTAGGCTTTCTTCATGTCCTGCGCGGGCGTGTCGTTGGAGGAGAACATGATGTCGCTGCCCTTGAAGCCGCAGGCCTCGCTCATGAGCAGCTCAGTATAGCTGGAGCAGTCAACGCCGCAGCCCTCCTCCTGCAGAATCTTCAGCAGGTAGGGGTTGGGCGTGGCCTTGACGGCAAAGTATTCCTTGAAGCCCTTGTTCCAGCTGAACGCAGCGTTGACCCTGCGGGCGTTCTCACGGATTCCCTTTTCATCGTAAAGGTGGAACGGGGTGGGAATATCGGCGGCGATCTCCTTCGCCTGGGCAAGGGTAATAAACGGCTTTTTCTGCGGCATGATTGTCTTTCCTTTCCCTTTATATGCTTCGTATAGGCTTATTATATACGGTTTGTAAGGCGACAGCAAGAGGCTTTGGGAAAAATAGCGCTGTAGGGGCCGGACATGTCCGGCCCGCGGCTGTATGGCAAGCATATGCTACTGGGAAGGCTGCGGGCGGGGCATGCCCCGCCCCTACTGCGCAGCCAAAATGAAAAAGACCGTTCCAGAACCGGAACGGTCTTTTATCCTATTTACAGCACAGTCTCCGCGTGGTCGCCCTGAATGCGGAGCCTGGCGGCCAGCAGGCGGTTGTCCAGTTGGCGGCAGGTCCAGCGGTACGCAGGGTACAGGAACAGGCAGGCCGCGATCCATGCGGCGGGATTGGACAGCTCCGCGCCGAAGTATCCCAGAATCGGGACCAGTACAATCGCCACCGCCGTGCGGGCGACCATCTCGGCCACACCGGCCAGCATAGCGAGTGACGAGAAGCCGAGCCCCTGGATGGAGTAGCGCCAGACGATCAGCGCACCCAGCGGCACAAAGAACACACTGTTCCAGAACAGATACTCGCGGCCCATGGCAACGATGTCGATCTCCTTGGCTGTGTCAAGGAACAGCCCCATGATCTGCACGTCGGTAAAATGCAGAACGAAAGCCGATGCCACACCGTAAATCAAAATAATGAGCATGGCGCTGTTGACGCCCTGCCGCACACGATCCATCCGGGATGCGCCGAGGTTTTGCCCGGCGTAGGTTGCCATGGCCGTGCCGACGCTCTCCATCGGAACGGTCAGCAGACCCTGGGTCTTGCCTGCTGCGGTGACGGCGGCAACGGCGGTGCTGCCCAGCACATTGACCGCCCACTGCATGATGACGCTGCCAATGGCCGTGATGCTGCACTGCAGACCCATCGGCACACCGATGCCCAGCAGATGTATGCTGGCCTTTTTCGAGAAGGCCAGATCGTCCTTTTCCATTTTCAGCACGTCGAACTTGCGGCGGAGATAAATAAAGCTCAACACGCCGGAGATGACCTGCGAAATGTCGGTTGCCAGCGCCGCGCCGAGCACGCCGAAATGGAACGGCACGATAAACAGAAGGTCAAGGCCGATGTTCAGTGCGCTGGTCAAAATCAGAAAGTAAAGCGGCGTCTTGCTGTCGCCCAGTGCGCGCATGATGGCCGCCACCATATTGTACAGAAAGATGAACGGGATGCCTGCAAAGATCCAGCCGATGTAGATGACCGCGCCGTCAATGATTTCGTCGGGCGTCTGCATCAACTGCATCATCGGGCGGGTCAGCGCAACGGTGCTGATGGTCAGCACCACACTGGCCGCCATGCAGAGCCAGGCGGCGTTGGCGACATGGCGGCGCAGATCCTTATAGTCCCGCGCGCCGAACAGCTGTGCAATGGGAATCGCAAAGCCGTTGCAGACGCCGATGACGAAACCCAAAATCAGATAGTTGACCGAGCCGGTAGCGCCGACAGAGGCCAGCGCACTGACACCGCAGAACCGGCCCACGATGATGGTATCCGCCAGCGCATAGAACTGCTGGAACAGGTTACCCAGCACCAGCGGCAAGCTGAACAGGAGAATAACTTTGAGCGGACTGCCGCTCGTAAGGTCTTTTGTCATGATTTTCCCTACCCTATTATATACGTGCATAATTTCGTGCGGATTGTATTATAGCACGCACGCCTGTAAATGCAAGAGGATAAATTATGCAAATTTTGCGATTTTGGGGCAAATAAGTCTAAAACCCTCCCCCTCAGGAGACGGTGGCCCCGCAGGGCCGGCTGAGATGCGAGTCTGCGCAATCGCTCATAAGCGGGCGGCATAAGCAAGTACCGCCCTCATCAGTCAGCGGGCGGGGCTGCTGACAGCTTCCCCCTCAGGAGAAGCCGCTCTGCCCCAGAACCGTTCCAGCTCCCCGGCCAGCGTCTCGGCGCTTTCCACGACCCGCAGCTGCTCCCAGTGCGGCGGCATCAGGCGGCGGGTGTCGGGGGCCAGGAACCGGTCATCAATGAGCAGGACAACGCCGCGGTCCTCCGGCGTGCGGATGACCCGGCCTGCCGCCTGCAAAACCTTATTCATACCGGGGAAGCGGTAGGCATAGTCAAAGCCGGAGCCGCGCGTCTGCTCAAAGTAATCGCGCAGCTGCTCCTGCCGCGGGCCGACCTGCGGCAGGCCCGGGCTGACGATGGCTGCACCGATGAGGCTCTCCCCCGTCAGATCGACGCCCTCGCCAAAAACGCCGCCCAGCACCGCAAAGCCCAACAGCGGTCTGCCGTCGGATTTCTGAAACTGTGCCAGAAACTCCGCGCGTTTTCCCTCGTCCATGGCGCTTTCCTGACAGAGGGTCGGCTGGTCCGGGTAGCGGGCGGTGAAATTCTCCCACACCTGCTGTAAATAGCTGTAGCTCGGGAAAAACGCCAGATAGTGCCCGACCCTCGCCCCGGACATCACGGCCAGCAGGTCGGCGACCTTGGCAATGCTGTCCGCGCGGTCCTTGTATCGGGTGCTGACGTGGCGGGCGCACCACAGGCCCAGATGCTCCGTATCAAATGGGCTGCGCAGCGCTACAGCGCGGGCATCGGGCAGACCGCACAGATCTCTGTAATAGCCTGCCGGAGCCAGCGTCGCGCTGAACAGCACCGCCGCGCGGCCCTTGGCAAAGTCCGCCGCCAGAAAGTCACTCGGATCCAGGCAGAGCATTGCGGCACGGACCTCACTGCCATGGGCAGAGATTTGCAGTACAAAGTGATCGTCGAACGTGTCCGCCACGCGCAGCCAGGCGCGGATGTCAAAGTATAATTGCAGCAGTGCCTCGTGGGTCTCGTCGGGGTCGCGGTGCTCGTCAAGCCAGATCTCCAGCGGCTCACAGAGCCTTGTCAGCGCACGGTCAAGCGTATCGGCGCGGGACTTTTCAAAGAACGTGCGGCCAAAGCGGCTGTCGCCGGGCGCTTCCTCGCAGCGGTGCCGCCACTCGATGAAGATGTCGTTGACCTTTGTCAGCGCGTTTTTCAGGCTGCTTTTGCCCTTGCCCAGCCGCTTTTTGGCGTCGTAGAAGGCGCTTTTGGCAAGGACGGCACTGTGCATGTCCCGGGCGCGGTCCGGAAGATTATGTGCCTCATCGAGCAGAAACAGATAGTCCCCCGCTGTGTCAAAAAAGCGTTCCAAATGCACGACGGGGTCAAACAGGTAGTTGTAGTCCCCGATGACTACATCACACCACAGGCTTAGATCCAGCCCCAGCTCAAACGGACAGACCTTATGTCTGCGAGCCAGCATCTGCAGGGCGTCAGCGGTCAGAGCGTGGGTGTCCAGCGCATCCCACAGCGCCGTCCTGACGCGATCATAGTAGCCTTTGGCATAGGGGCATGCCTCGGGCGTACACTCGCGCCGATCCTGCATACAGATTTTGTCCTTGGCGGTCAGCGTTACGCTGCGCAGCTTTAGATGGGCGTCGGACGCCCGCAGCAGCGCCAGCGCGTTCTCCGCTGCCGCACGGGTCGTGCCGCGGGCCGTCAGGTAAAAGACAGGGCCGCCCTGCCCCACAGCCTTTAACGCCGGGAACAGCACACTCATCGTCTTTCCGATGCCGGTGGGTGCCTGGCAGAGCAACTGCCCGCCCTCGGTGCAAATCTTGTACACCGCGCCGATCATGGCCCGCTGGCCCGGACGATAGCCGGGAAACGGAAATTGCAGCGCCGCCAGTGACGCGCGGCTGATGCGCTGCCACTCGGCGGCACGCTTGGCCCACGGCGCGTACTGCGTCAGCAGGTCGGTCACAACGGCGTCCAGCGCGTCGGCGGTGTAGTCATGACTGAAACGAAATTCCAGTTCCTCATCGACCTGAAAGTAGGTCAGCCGCACCCGCATAGCGGACAGGCCGTTCTGCCGCGCGTAGATGGCCGCATAGATCTGCGCCTGTGCCCAGTGCTCCGGGCTTTGCTCACCGGTGATGAGCTCGGGCGGCAGAGTTGTGGTTTTGATCTCATCAATGGTCGGCATGCCGTCAGTATCGGTAAAAATACCGTCGGCACGGCCCTCCAGCATGTAGGTGATTTGGGCACAGGCGTAGTCCTGCTTCAACGCCGCCTCGGCCTGGTAGTTCGGGTACTCTTTTACGGCGGCACGCTGCAATTTGCGGTGCAGGCGTGCGCCCTCCAGCGCGCGGTCAAAGCCGGTGAAGCGGCTGTCAATGCTGCCGGTGCGCAATAAAAACTCCACCAGACGCCGTATGGGCAGCGTCAGTGCCAACGCTTCAGGCTCCATGCCGCTTCCCTCCTTGCATCCGGTGGTATCTTTTTAATAGGTATGTTCGCAGACCTCTGTGATTTTCTGCCGCAGGGCCACAAAGTCGCCAAAGACAGCGGGCTTGTTGTCTGGGTAGCGCAGCAGCGCTGCGGGGTGGTAGGTCGCCATGAACAGTGTGCCCTGCTTGTCGAAAAATTTACCGTGGTCGCGGGAAATCGAGAAGCCCGGGTCGAGCATCCGCTGCGCGGCCACGCGGCCCAGACAGACAACGATTTTGGGACGGATCAGCTGAAATTGCTGGCGCAGCCAAGGCATGCACGCGGCGGATTCTTCCGGCAGCGGATCGCGGTTCTGCGGCGGGCGGCATTTGACGATATTAGCAATATAGACGTTTTTGTCACGGCTCAAGTCGACGGCCTCCAGATAGTGGTCCAGCAGCTGGCCGCTCTTGCCCACAAAGGGAAGACCCTGCTCGTCCTCGTTGGCACCGGGGCCCTCGCCTACGAGCATGACCTCGGCGTGTGCGGCACCCTGGCCAAAGACGACACTGTGGCGCGTCTCGCACAGGCCGCAGCGGCGGCAGGCCAGGCATTCCTGTTGCAATGCTTGCAGTTCCATAATATACTTCCTCTGACATGGTTAAATCGGGCGCAGCGCACCCATACTGTAAGGAAAAGGAGGGGCAGGCGTATGGCACTATTTTTGCGGGGACTCTGCCTGCTGGCGGGGTATCTGTTCGGCGGTTTTTTGACAGCGGAGGTCGTGGCGCGGTGCACGGCGGGCGTCAGTGCGCGGGATATTGGCACCGGCAACCCCGGCATGGCGAATATCGCGACACATCTTGGTAAAAAGGCCGGGCTGCTGGTTCTGGCGGGCGACGTCATCAAGACTGCGGCGGCCTGCTGGTTCTGCCACCAGCTTGCGCCGGAGCTGGGGCTTACCGCTTTGCTGTACGGCGGGCTTGGCGCGGTGCTCGGGCACAACTGGCCGATTTGGTACAAGGGCCGGGGCGGCAAGGGCGTAGCCGTCACCTGCGCGTGGCTCATGCTGTACCTGCCCGTCACCGGTGTGCTGTGCTGTCTGGCGGGCGGCGTGGCTGTGATGCTGACCGGCTATCTGCCGGTAGGCGCGGTGCTGATTGCCGCGCTGGCTGTGCCGGTGGGCTGGCTGCAATACGGCACCGAGGCCGGTGCTGTACTGGCCCTGAATGCCGTTATCATGGTTACACGGCACTGGGCCGGTCTGCAGCGGATACATCGCGGCGAGGAGCTGCAGTTCTTCCGCCCGAAGCTCTGATATAATCTATCATACCACGCCCTGCCCCGGAATGCAATGTTCTTTAGGTTTTTACGCAACTGCGCTGTATTTTATCGAAGCTGAAAAAATCGGCAAAAAATATCAAAAAAAGTGTTGACATTTTGCGTGTCAGCCGCTATAATTATCAACGTTGCAGCTGCCACGGCAGCGCACAAAGCTGGGTATGGCCCGGTAGTTCAGTTGGTTAGAACGCTAGCCTGTCACGCTAGAGGTCGTCAGTTCGAGCCTGATTCGGGTCGCCATACGCTGCTATAGCTCAGTTGGTAGAGCGCATCCTTGGTAAGGATGAGGTCAGCAGTTCAAATCTGCTTAGCAGCTCCAGCGCTGATGCCCACAGTGCAAGATACGCATTGTGGGCATCATTAATATAGGGGCATAGCTCAGTTGGTAGAGCAGCGGTCTCCAAAACCGCGTGCCGAGGGTTCGAATCCTTCTACCCCTGCCAAAAACCGCGTATCGAAAGGTACGCGGTTTTTTGTTTGTGCAGGGCAACACTGCACAACTCCCAAGCGCCGCTCCATCGGCTGCGCCACACCATCTGCGCTGCAAAAAGGCTCGGTAATACACAAAGTATTACCTGCGTTTTTTGCTTGGCGGTTGGTATGGCTCGCTCGCCGTATCGGCACTTAGAGTTATGCGATGCTGCCCAAAGTGTAACAATTTTATAAAAGGGATACTCAAACGCAAAAAAGTATGCTATAATGCTACTATCTAATACTGGTGCTGTGCGCCTTTGTACATTTAAAAATGGGCGGCCTGCCGCAAACCGGGCCGCGTTTTATAAGGAGGTCACCATAACTGATGAGCCGTAAACGATCTGAGGAAAAAACCGGTCTCAGCCCCATCCAGCGCAAGGCCTGCGTGGTCATGGCGTTCTGCGTGCTGGCCGTGGTGCTTAGCTTTTTGGTATCGTGGATACTGCCGGCAAAGCTGGGCCTGTTTGGCGAGTCTGATCTGTATGATCCCACCCAGTACCCGCTGGATACCAGCCTCGGCTCCATCCTGGGGCAGGAGAGTGCCCAGGGCAACTACATCAACGATACCGTCTTTGTGGGCGGCACCCAGGCGGTGTCTATGTCCAAAGACAGCAGCATCACCTTAAACCAGTACGCCGGCAAGGATGGGCTGAAAGTCTCCCAGGTGCTGCGTGAGACCTGCGTCAACTTCGCCGACGACTCCAACAGCTACACCATCCCCCAGGCCATCGCCAAGATGAAGCCCCTGCACGTCTACGTCATGGTGGGCAGCGATGATCTGGACGGTTCTGTCAGCGTGGACGAGTTCGTCAACGACTACAAGCAGATCTTGCAAAGCATCAAGTCGGCCTACTCCGCCTGCGACGTGGTGGCCTGCGCCATTGCGCCCGTCTCCAAGGACGCCGCCGACGCCGCCCAGAAGCAGACCTACATTGACCAGTACAACCAGCAGCTGGCTGTCGCCTGCAACGATATGGGCTTCAAGTACCTGAACCTGCCGGAAGTCATGAAGAACGACAAGGGCTACGCTGTGGACAGCTACGTGGATGCCTCCACCGGCGGCTTCTCCGGCTCCGGCGTCAACGTCGTGCTGGATTACATCAAGAACCACGCCCACAATGTGGAGGATCCCCGCGGCGACCGCGGAGAGATCCCGCAGCGTGCGGCCTCGGCAGCAGGCAACGGCAGCAGCGCCACCCCGGCCCCGACCGCTACCCCCAATAAACTGACCGCCAGCTACCGTGTCGAAAACGGCAAGGGCACCCTGACCGGCAATAACCAGACCGGCGTTTCCAGTCTGGATCTTGAGGTTGCCAGCGGCACCCAGGTCAGCGTGACCGCCGTGCCTGCCGATGGCTACACCTTCTATAAGTGGAGCGACGGCGTCACCGATGCCACCCGTTACGACGTCATCAACAAGGACGTTTCGGTCACGGCCATGTTCAATGATTCCCGCGTTGAGCTGACGCTGGACAAGGGCGACAGCACCATCAAGAAGGGCGAGAGCATCTCCATCACCGCCACGGTCAAGCTGGGCGGCAAGGATTACAGCAACTCCAACGTCCAGTGGTCGGTCAACGACGAACTGGAACAGAACGGCGGCACCTTCACCTTCACCGGCTCCAATGCGGGCGAGTACACCATCAAGGCGGGCATCGAGATCAACGGCACCTTCTCCGCCGCGCAGATCAAAGTCACCGTGCAGGCTGACCCGACCTCCGTCACCGTCAGTGGACCCGACACGGCCACGGTAGGCAACAAGGTGACCTTTACCGCCAATGTGCAGAACGCCAACGGCGATGTGCAGTGGAGCTGTGAGGAGACCAGCTGGAAAGCTACCGGCAATCAGGTGGAGTTTACCGCCAACGAGGCCGGCACCTACCATATCCACGCCGTCAACAATGGCGCCGATGCCGTCTTTACCCTGCACGTCAACGCCGCCCCCACGCCGACGCCGACGCCGACCCCGAACCCCGACTCCAAACCGGACGGCCAATAAACCAGAAACAGGAGGGTCATTTTAAAATGGCCATTTACACTTGCGTCCTTCTGGACGTTGACAACACTTTGCTGGACTTTGACGCGGCTGAGCGCCAGGCCCTGACCGATATGCTGACCGAGTACGAGCTGCCCCATGACGCCCGCGCTTGTGAGATCTACCACGCCGTCAACCGCGAGCTGTGGGATGCGCTCGCCAAAGGCCAGCTGACCAAACCCAAGCTGTTCCAGCAGCGGTTCGGTCGCTTCATGAAAGCGATGGACCTGCCCGATAACGGCAAGGCTGTCCAGATGAATGACCGCTACGAAGAACTGCTTTCCACCCATGCCGACCTGCTCCCCGGTGCGCTGACCGCACTGGAGGAACTGAGCGAGGTCGCCACTCTGGCCATCGTCTCCAATGGCGCGGTCATGGTGCAGGAGGCCCGCATCCGGGATTCCGGCATTGAGCGCTACATGGACGGTGTCTATATCTCCGAGAAAGTCGGTGCGGCCAAACCTTCGGCCAAGCTGTTTGAGCATGTCCTCAAGGACCTGGGCATCACCAACCGCAGCCGTGTGCTGATGGTGGGCGACGATCTGCTGGCTGACATCAAGGGCGGCCAGAACGCAGGCCTCGACACCTGCTGGTTCAACCTGAAAAACGAGGAAAACAAGTCGAACATCCACCCCAAATTTGAGATCGGATCCTATGAGGATCTGTACAAGATCGTGATGGAGCCGGAGGAACTGGAAAACATCGGCGTGCGCAACCGCCGCCACAGTAATGAAGCATAAACTGCCCGGCGGCTTATGCAGTATGCCGCTGCCTTTCCCCAAGGGCAGCGGCAGCGTTGTGAAAAAACGCGAAATACCGCAAAAGAGGACACAATAGAGGAGAGGAAACACCCCCATGCTGTTGGAACTGCAAAACCTGGGCAAAAGCTTTGGCGAACATGAAGTTCTGAAGGACGTCAACGCCGGGGTCGAGCGCGGCGACCGCATCGGCATCATTGGCGCAAACGGCACCGGCAAAACCACGCTGCTGCGCATCCTGTGCGGCGAGAGCCTGCCCGATGCAGGCGATGCTGCCTTTGGCACCGGTGTGACCTGTGGCTATCTGGAGCAGAACGCACGCCTGGCCCCCACGCTGGACATTTACGCCACGATGAAACTGGCCTTCGCCCCGGCGCTGGACGCCATGCAGAAGATGGATGACCTGCAGCGCCGCCTGGCGGCAGACCCGCATAACGCAACCCTGACCGAGGAAATCGCCCACTGCACCGCCATCGTGGATGCCATGGATGCTTATAATATGGACACCCAGATCAAAAAGGTGCTCAACGGTATGGGCTTCCCGGCGGATACCTGGGTCAAACTGGCAGGCGTCCTTTCCGGCGGTGAGCAGACTCGTCTGCGCCTGGCCCGTCTGCTGCTGGAGCGTCCTGACCTGCTGATCCTGGACGAGCCTACCAACCACCTGGACCTGGAAACCATGGAATGGCTGGAAAATTACCTCAAGACCTACCGCGGCGCGGTGCTGGTCGTCAGCCATGACCGCTATTTTTTGGACGCCGTCTGCACCCGCATCTGGGAGCTGCGCGGCAAGACCATCAAGACCTACCGCGGCAACTACTCGGCCTATCTGCCCCAGCGCGAAGCCGCCGACGAGCGCCAGCAAAAACTGCATGATGCCG